>ERZ1034882.11-NODE-11-length-175808-cov-81.862318_pt1 | contig 175808 bp, 150 predicted proteins | sample MGYA00520606_ERZ1034882 | MGnify/ENA primary metagenome ERZ1034882 (study PRJEB33766, sample SAMN09781726) | gut metagenome | biome: gut microbiome | host: Homo sapiens | place: Madagascar | study: EMG produced TPA metagenomics assembly of the PRJNA485056 data...
CCGATGGTAGTGTGGGGTCTCCCCATGTGAGAGTAGGGAACTGCCAGGCATCAATCAAGAAGAACCCCGTACCGTAAGGTGCGGGGTTTTTTGCTTTTGTTTTTACTGCTCTGGCCTTTCTCTTAATCCCTTATCCTGCTAATGGAATGTGTGATCTTTGTCTCAATGTTATTTATAACAAAATTATAACATTTCATTTACGAGGTAATTGAGTTTCAGGACTCAATACGCCGTAGTCTATGGCAGGAGCATAATCACAATGACAGAAAGCATTACATCAAACGGGACGCTGGCTAACAGTGATACCCGAAGAAGGGTATGGGCCATCGTCAGCGCCTCTTCAGGGAACCTGGTTGAATGGTTCGACTTTTACGTCTACTCATTCTGTTCACTCTATTTCGCTCATATTTTCTTCCCATCCGGCAACACCACTACGCAACTCCTACAAACGGCGGGTGTATTTGCTGCAGGATTCTTAATGCGACCCATTGGTGGCTGGTTGTTCGGCCGCATTGCGGATCGTCGGGGGCGTAAGGCCTCCATGCTGATTTCGGTCTGTATGATGTGTTTTGGCTCTCTGGTGATTGCCTGCTTACCGGGCTATGAATCGATTGGTACCTGGGCACCGGCGCTACTTTTACTGGCCCGCTTATTTCAGGGATTATCAGTGGGGGGCGAATACGGTACCAGTGCGACCTACATGAGTGAGATTGCGCTGGAAGGCCGGAAAGGCTTTTACGCCTCATTCCAGTATGTCACGCTGATTGGCGGTCAACTGCTGGCCATTCTTGTGGTGGTGATCCTGCAGCAGATCCTGACGGATGAACAGCTTCACACCTGGGGCTGGCGGATCCCGTTCGCAATGGGAGCCGCGCTGGCGATCGTTGCACTTTGGCTACGCCGTCAGTTAGATGAAACTTCTCAGAAAGAGGTCAGGACGTTGAAGGAAGCGGGAACGTTTAAAGGATTATGGCGTAACCGCAAAGCTTTTCTTATGGTGCTGGGCTTTACTGCAGGGGGCTCTCTCAGTTTTTACACGTTTACCACCTATATGCAAAAGTACCTGGTGAACACCACCGGGATGCACGCCAACGTTGCCAGCGTTGTCATGACTGTAGCGCTGTTTGTCTTTATGCTCATACAACCAATCATCGGGGCGCTCTCGGACAAAATTGGCCGACGAACGTCAATGCTTGTTTTTGGCGGATTATCAGCGCTCTGTACCGTTCCTGTTTTGACTGCCCTTCAGCATGTCTCCTCGCCGTATGCCGCATTTGCGCTGGTTATGCTGGCGCTGGTGATTGTCAGTTTCTACACCTCGATCAGCGGGATACTGAAAGCCGAAATGTTCCCGGCGCAGGTACGTGCTTTAGGGGTAGGGCTCTCTTATGCGGTCGCCAACGCGTTGTTTGGCGGATCGGCGGAGTATGTTGCGTTGTCTTTTAAATCATGGGGAAGCGAAACGACATTCTTCTGGTACGTAACGGGAATGGGGGCGCTGGCCTTTATTGTCTCTCTGATGTTGCATCGTAAAGGGAAAGGCATTCGACTTTAATAGTGTGCCATCTGCCACACGGCATAGCCGGTCGTTGCGCCAGCGACGTCCCAGGCGAAATCTTTCCAGCTCCAGCCGCTCCCTGCGGGGCGGCTATCCCACAGCTCTTTTGACGCCCCAAGACCGATGGAGAACATCAGCCCAATCGTCGCGCTCCGATCCCGGCTGTATCCCTGATGTTGCGCATACTCATTACCGGCGGCGGACAGCATAGCGGAAGCGAGAAAATGTTGTGCTTTATCCTGACCGGACCAGTTATCGTTGGCCATATGGCTACAGCCACTCAGTAAGATCACGCTCAGCAACAGAGGAATACGCATCAACGGGCTCCATAAAAAAGCCCTGCGATGGCAGGGCCTGGATATTACAGAATACGGCTGATAAGTCGGTCGATACGGATTCGACGTAAGCGGCGAATAAGCTTGCGAACTTTCACCGGATAATCGGCAATACTCTGCAGTTCGCGGTAGTGATTCACCACGGTTGTATGCGTGCGAATCAGTTCCAGCTCACGTTCACGCTTTGCGGCTAACTCATGCTGAGGGTCATGGATCAGGATAGCGTTTTCCAGATCCAGTCGCCACGCGCGTGGGTTCAGGTTGTTACCTGTCAGCAGCATCCACTCATCGTCGACCCACATGCCTTTCAGATGGTAACTGTTGTCTTCATCTTTCCAGAGACGTACAACCAGTTGGTCGGTATTAACGTAGTATTGTAAACGGCTCAGGAAACGGCGCAGGTTAATCTCATAGAGATAAGGTAGCGCACCGATAATTTTGAACGGTTGATCTTCAGGAATGAAGAAGTCGTTTGCGGTTTTATCACCGACGATGATTTCCACTTTTTTGCCGTCGCGCAGTAGCTGAATGATATTGCGCACCAGCACGGCAGGAAGGTTGAAGTACGGCGTACAAATGGTGAGTTTCTGCTCCGCGCACGGCATCAGATGGAAGATCGTTTTGTTCAGCTGGCTGGATTTACCGAGCCCGACCAGCGGGGTAACGGATAACTCTTCGTTGTTTGCATCACCCTGGAAATGATAGACCGCATCACGCAGCTCCTGACGGAAGGCGCGAACATCATTTTTGATCTCCGGGCTTTTAGGACGCTCAGGATCGTCAAGACGATTAACGCCACGGCCATGGACCAGATTTTTATCAACCCAGTTAAACATGATATCGGCCATCTGCGGATTGCGAATCAGATGGTAACGGTCGTAGCGATACTTATCGAGCTGATGCAGGTAAACATCATTCAGACTGGCGCCGCTGTAAAGCACGCTGTCATCGATGATAAAGCCCTTGAAATGAAGGACGCCGAGCGCCTCACGGGTATTGACTGGCACGCCATAAACAGGCACATCAACGCCAGGATTTTCCTGCGCCGTGCGGCAATACCAGTCAGCATTGGTGTTTGAAGCGGCAGCGCCGATACGGCCTCGCTGAGCGCGATGCCAGTCCACCAGCACGCGAACATCCAGCTCTGGACGCTGACGTTTGGCTTCATAAAGTGCGTTCAGGATCGCACGCCCGCCTTCATCTTGTTCAAGATACAGCGCCACAATGCAAATGCGTCGCGTGGCACTGGCAATCTTTTCCAGAAGCGTCTCCCGAAAATGCGCAGGAGCGTAAAAGAACTCTACATCATCAACTGACTGAGAAATCTTCGGTAGTTGAGCAAGGTGTTGTTGATGTTTATTACGCTTAAATTTTGACAACATCACAGTGCGTTTCTTCTCTGTTCATTGAAGGGTTGTTTGTACCATGCAAACAACATAAGCGGACAATGATACCACCAGTCCCGTCCAAAGTGGGTAACATTTCCAGTAGCTTACTCGTGTTTGTCTGCTGATGTCAGGCTCAGGGACAGAGCAACAATACCTTCGTCCAGCTGAATATCAACATCAAATCCAAGTTTTCGCGCCAGGGTCACCATACCGCGATTGTTAGGCATAGTAATGCCATTGAGACGTAACAATCCGTGATCTCGCGTATAACTGATGAGTTTTTCCAGCAGCCGTCTTCCCAGCCCCAGACCTTTGAGGTCGGAGCGTACCAGTACAGCAAACTCTGCATCCACGTTATCCGGGTCAGAAATAGCACGCGTAACGCCGAGGATCTCATCCCCCTTATCGGAGCGACGAACGGCCACAAACGCCATTTCTCGATCGTAGTCGATCTGGGTCATATTGGCTAAATCATCGTGGGTAAATTCGTTGATTTCGCTAAAATAGCGATAATAAAGATCCTCTTTCGTGACCTGAGAGATAAAGGCCCGCAGCTGGGGTTCATCTTCCGGAAGAATAGGGCGGAACAGCGAACGTTCTCCATTTTTCATCTCTACCCACTCCTCCAGTTGCAGAGGATACGGACGGATTGCCAGGCGGCTCTCGCTGTCTCCTTCAAATGGCGCGATATCCAGCGTCACGTCCAGCGCCGTAAACTCATTGCCGGAGGCAAGGAGCGGGTGGATATCCAGCCGCTGGATCTCGGCGCAATCTACAATCAGGTTAGACACCTGGACCAGGAACTGACTTAACCCGGCAATATCGAGCGGACGCAGCGCACTCCGGCCACGGATCTTATTGCTTTTAATCGCCTGAATGATCAAATAGCGCGCCAGATTCATGTTCAGGGGCGGTAACGCCACCACGGCTTGCTCTTCCGGACGCCACTCAACGCCGCCTTCTCCCAACATGATCAGCGGGCCAAACACGGGGTCGTGTTCAACCACGACCCGCAATTCCTGAGCCCCTGCGCGGTTAGCCATGCTTTGCACCAGCAGTCCGTGGATCCTGGCCTGCGGCCAGGCCATTTTGACACGGTCGAAAATGGCATCTGCAGCCTGTTGTACCTCTGTCGCCGTGCGCAGGTATAACATAACCCCCTGAACATCGGACTTATGCGGAATATCCGGGGAGCGCAGCTTCAGCGCCACCGGATAGCCAATCTGCTCGGCTATGTGTACTGCCTCAGCGCTGTCGCTGGCGATCCAGGTCGGCAGGGTTTGCATGCCGTAACTACCCAGAATGGGCTGAACTTCATGCGTATCAAGCGACGTCGCCCCCTCTTCGATAGCCTGCTGCAACAGGCGGTGAACGTCGACGGTATTCGCCGTCAGATTACCCGGCAGCGCCGGCGTTTCACGCAGCTGTTTCTGGTTGCGGCGATATTCCACCATGTGCATAAACGCGGTGATGGTGCCTTCCGGTGTACGGTAGGTTGGCAGCCCGGCTTCGCTGAACAAGCGTCGCGCCTCCTGAGAGGAAAACTCGCCGCACCAGTTGGTGAGCAGGGTGACATATTTGCCTCGCGGATGAGTACGCACGGCATCAATAAGCGCCCGCGCGCTTTCACTGCCCGGTGCGACCGCGCTGGGGGAGTGGATAATCATCAGCGCATCGAAATCCTGGCTGTCCAGCAAAATGGAGATAGCGCTAATATAGCGCTCGCTGCTGGCGTCATCGCGTAAATCAAGCGGGTTGCCGGGCGTCACGCTGGTCGGAAGCGCCTCTCTCAGGCGCTGCAGCGTCTCTTCACTCAGGGTTGCCAGCTTGCCGAAGCGGCGCCACAGTTCATCCAGCGCAAGCGCGGCAGGCGCGGCGCCGTTACTGACAATCATTAACTTCTCGCCGCGCAGCGGGCGCATATGGCTTAACGTTTCAACGGCGGAAAACAGCTCGTGCGTATCCTGTACCCGCAGCAAACCCGCGCGTTGAATGGCTGCATCCCAGGCGGGATCCATACCGGAATGGGAATGCAGCAGGCGTTGGGCCGCAGGGCTGCGACCGCTTTTGATCACCAGGATCGGCTTATTGCGCGACGCACTTCGCGAAGCCGATACAAAGCGACGGGCGTCGCTAAGATGCTCAAGATAAAGCAGGATCGCACTGGTTTTGCTGTCTCGTGCAAGAAAATCCAGCAGTTCATCAACGTCGATATCCAGGCTATCGCCGAGGGCAATGAAGTAGGAAAATCCCATTTCACGCTGCTGCGCCCAGTCGAGAATGGTGTTTGATACCGCAGCCGACTGCGAAATAAACGCGAGCTTGCCTTTGCGGATCGGTACCGGAGAGAAGCTGGCATTCAGCCCCTGCCAGGGGGCGAGCAGGCCCAGACTGTTTGGCCCAAGAATGCGCATCTGATAGCGGCTGGCGCAGGCCAGAAGTTCGCTTTTTTGCTCAGGGGGAGACGAGAGAATAATGCAGGTTTTACATCCCTTCTTGCCGAGTGATTCCAGCAGTTCCGGATTTCGCTTCGCATTGGTACAGAGTACGGCAAGATCGGGGACGAAAGGCAGGCTTTGCACATCGGGCCAGGCCAGTACGCCCTGAACCGCTTTATAAGCCGGTGTGACGGGCATGACGGGGCCATTAAATCCACCGGCCAGCAGGTTACGCATCATCAGATAGCCTGCACGATCCGGTTTCATTGATGCGCCGATGACGGCAATGGATTTAGGACGAAGTAGCGCTTCTAACCCTCGCTGGCTCATGCAGGCCTCCTGTGAATGCAAGCGACCTGATGATTTTAAACGCTTTCTGGCTCTGTTGCTGTGACACTGCCCTTATGAACGGTTTTTCCCGCCAGATAGCGCTCCCGGAAACGTGAGAAATGGTTGCCCAGGGCGCCTGCCGCCGCGGTATCTCCCGCTAAATCCAGAAGCGCAATGGCAACTTCGGCGGTGCAGTATTGCCCGTCAGCATGCGCTTCACGCAGCCGGTAGGCGGAGACGCGGGAAAGATCGACAGAAATCACCGGCAGGGCGTCGAGGTAAGGGCTCTTGCGAAACATTTTTCGCGCTTCGGTCCAGGTGCCGTCGAGCATAATAAACAGCGGCGGCTTCCCGGATGGCGGTACCGAAAGCACCTGGCGATCTGCCCCTGCATAAGAGGCGGGGAAAACGACCATCGGCTGATAGTCCGGGCTTGCCACCAGGTCGAGCAGGGCCTGAGGGGGTTCTGTACGGGACCACTGAAACGCGGCGGTATTAGGCAGAATATCGGCGATAAGACGTCCCGTATTGCTGGGTTTCATCGGCTCGGTATCGAACATGACCAGACAAAAACGACTCTCTGCCGTACCCGGGACCAGCGTCTCACACAGACAAACCTTCAACGGTAACAGGCAGCGCTGACAGCGACGAATACGATTGCCGCGGGCAAGAAAGGGGCGAGTCGCGCGGGCAAGGCGTTCGGCGCGTAATTGAAGAACAGCGTTATTTGTCATGGGCGAAATGGAGGAAAAACCCTATTTTCGCAGAGGCGGGAACGGGGCACAAGATGTGCCCCGTGAATGTTACAGTGATTCGTTAAGCCAGCTATCAAACGGAGCTTTTGGTACCGCACCGTTGAGCATGTCGACCACTTCACCCTTTTTGAAGATCATAATGGTCGGAATGCTGCGGATCTGAAAACGCGCGCTAAGCTCACGCTCCGCCTCAGTATTGACCTTAACAAAGCGCATTTTACCGCTGCGCTCTTCGGCGACATCTTCAAAGATTGGCGCGAAGTTTCGGCACGGGCCGCACCATGGTGCCCAGAAATCGACCACCACAGGGAGATCGTCCTTGAGGAGTTTGTCCAGCGTAGCACCCGTCGCGTTAATGACATCGCCATCAAACAATTCATGGCCACAACGACCGCATTTCGCACCATCTTCGATCCGATCGTCCGGTATGCGATTAAGAGCCTGACAGTTGGCACATACGGTATTCATAACTAACCTCTGATAGAGCCGTGGGACAGCGGCAGTGCGCCGATTATGTTTCCAATATGTTACATATTATCAATGAGCCTGTTTGAAACAACAATGCGTTTTATTCAATGAGAACAATAGTCACAGGCTTTTGTACGAAATTATGGCTATGCGCTGGCACATCGGGTAATCTGCGCGCTTCGCGCAGCGCTGGTGGAGAAAAGCATGAACGACGAAATGAAAAACAAAAGCGGCAAGGTCAAAGTGATGTATGTCCGCAGTGATGATGACTCTGATAAACGCACCCAAAATCCGCGTACCGGAAAAGGTGGCGGGCGTCCGGCGTCTTCTCGTGCAGACGGTGGCCGTCGCCCCGCCCGCGATGACAGAAACAACCGCGGTGATGACCGCAAACGTGATGACCGTAAACGTGACGATCGCAAACGCGATGACTTCTCACGTGATAACGCCTCCCCGTGGCGCACCGTTTCGCGCGCGCCGGGTGACGAGACGCCAGAAAAAGCCGATCACGGCGGTATCAGCGGTAAAAGCTTTATCGACCCGGAAGTGCTGCGTCGTCAGCGTGCGGAAGAGACCCGCGTATATGGCGAGAACGCCTGCCAGGCGCTGTTCCAGAGCCGTCCTGAGTGTATCGTCCGCGCCTGGTTTATCCAGAGCGTAACCCCGCGCTTTAAAGAAGCGCTGCGCTGGATGGCTGCAAACCGTAAAGCTTACCACGTGGTTGATGATGCCGAACTGACCAAAGCGTCAGGAACCGAGCACCACGGCGGCGTTTGCTTCCTGATCAAAAAACGTAACGGCACAACCGTTCAGCAGTGGGTCAGCCAGGCGGATGCCGATGACTGCGTGCTGGCGCTGGAAGATGTCGGTAACCCGCACAACCTGGGTGCAATGATGCGCAGTTGCGCGCACTTTGGCGTGAAAGGCGTGCTGCTGCAGGATGCTGCGCTGCTGGAATCCGGCGCCGCGATCCGTACTGCCGAAGGCGGAGCCGAGCACGTTCAGCCGATCACCGGCGACAGCGTTCTGGATGCCCTGGAGCAGTTCCGTAAAGCGGGCTATTCCATTGTCACGACGTCGAGCCATGCTGGTACGCCGCTGTTTAAAGCGACACTGCCGCGTAAAATGGTTCTGGTGCTGGGGCAGGAGCGCGATGGTCTGTCTGACGCGGCGCTCTCCAGCGCGGATCTGAGCGTTTCTATCGACGGGACAGGTAATGTGGAAAGTCTGAACGTATCCGTTGCGACCGGCGTACTGCTGGCCGAATGGTGGCGTCAGAATAAAGCATAAGCCTCTTATGTGCCGGGTCAGCCCCGGCACATTCAAACCTTACTCGCTTTCAGCCGGCAAGACGGGCATCCAGTCAATCGGCGTTTCGCCACGTTTTTCCAGCCATTCATTCGCCAGAACAAAATGATTACTGCCAAAGAAGCCGCGATGTGCAGACAGCGGTGACGGATGCGGTGCTTTCAGGACATGATGACGCTGACGGTCGATGATCGCCCCTTTCTTCTGCGCATGCGATCCCCAAAGTAAAAAAACCACCCCTTCACGATGCTCATTGATAAGGCTGATGACTTTATCGGTGAACGTTTCCCAGCCCAGGCTGGCGTGCGAGTGCGCCTGGCCCGCTCTTACGGTGAGCACGGTGTTTAATAACAGCACGCCCTGGCGCGCCCAGCTTTCCAGGTAACCGTGCGTGGGGCGGGTAAACCCGGGCACGGTTCCCTCAAGCTCTTTATACATATTGAGCAGAGAAGGGGGGATAGCTACGCCTGGACGTACGGAAAACGCCAGCCCGTGCGCCTGGCCCGGACCATGGTAGGGATCCTGGCCAAGGATAACGACTTTAACATCGCTCAGCTCGGTATAGCGAAACGCGTTGAAAACATCCTTCTGCGGAGGATAAATCGTCTGGCCAGATTGTCGCTCTGCCGCAACGGTACTGAGGGTGTTAATAAAGTAGGGTTTCTGTTTCTCTTCTGCCAGCACATCGTGCCATGTCAACGGGGTGGTCATCTCGCTCTCCTGCGGATCTCAATCTGCGTCTAGCTTAACCGTTATAGTCGCGGGTGCAAAATCAGAGGCGGAAAATAGGCGTAAGTTACTCAATTTGTGTTGAAATTATGCGTTATAAGTTGAATTGGTAAGGTCGTAAAATTGATCTAAAACAATAAATTCAGACCACACTCTTTGTGTGGTTGGTGTTTTTGTTGATTTAAATCAATAAATCACCGGAGTGTGAATGATATATATACACACAAGAAACAATGGTTTTACCAATTGGCCGCGCGAGGCCGGCATCAGTTAATGTAGCCTAAGGGAGGCAACACATGATTACAGGTATCCAGATTACTAAAGCTGCAAATGACGATCTGCTCAACTCTTTCTGGCTGCTGGACAGCGAGAAAAACGAAGCGCGCTGCGTCGTCGCGAAAGCAGGTTTTGCTGAAGACGAAATCGTGCCAGTGAGCAAACTGGGCGAGATCGAGTACCGTGAAATCCCAATGGAAGTGAAACCGGAAGTACGCGTGGAAGGGGGGCAACACCTGAACGTTAACGTGCTGCGCCGCGAAACGCTGATGGACGCGGTTGAGCATCCGGAGAAGTATCCACAGCTGACCATTCGCGTGTCCGGCTATGCTGTGCGTTTTAACTCTCTCACCCCAGAGCAGCAGCGCGACGTTATCGCGCGTACCTTTACTGAAAGCCTGTAATGGCTTCAGGCTGGGTGGAATAAAAAAGCCGGGATTCCCCGGCTTTTTTTTACTCTTCTGTTTTTGGCTCTGTCGCGGCTGCGCTTGGCTTACGGCGCTTACCAATATTTTTGGTATCGCGGTGGCGCTGTTTCACGCGCGGCTTCTCTTTTTCTTTCTCTTTTCGCTCAGCACGTTTCGCGAGTGCTTTCTTGGACGGTTTACCCGTCATCTTCTCACTCGGCGCACGTGTGGTCGGGCGGAGCTCGTCGATGACGCGCGCTTTCAGCGGCTCATCAACATAGCGGCCAATTTTCTTCAGCAGCAGGTAGTCATGAGCCTCGACCAGTGAAATCGCAATACCTTTGCGACCCGCGCGGCCGGTACGACCAATACGATGCAGATAGGTATCTCCGCTGCGCGGCATATCGAAGTTAATGACGTGGCTGACGTCCGGGATGTCGATCCCGCGTGCGGCAACGTCGGTGGCAACCAGCACGTTAACACGGCCATCGGTCAGGCGCTTAATGCCTTCGGTACGCTTGATCTGCGCCATCTCGCCTTCAAGATAGCAGTTGTTGATGCCGGCATTACGCAGCATTTCAGCCAGCTCGTGTACACGCTCGCGCTTACGCACGAACACGATGGTACGGGTAGCTTCTTCCTGCTTCAGCAGGTGCTTAAGCAACGCCACCTTGTGCTCGAGATTGTCTGCGCGGTAGTACCACTGGTGGATCTTCTTACGCTCGCGTGTGGAAGGCGTGGCAGACACTTCAACCGGATCATCCAGCAGACGCTCTGCGAAATCATTAATTGCTTCCCCTTCGAGGGTGGCAGAGAACAGCATCGTCTGGTTACGCCAGCGCGTCTCACCGGCAATGTGCTCGATATCCTGGGCAAAGCCCATGTCCAGCATGCGGTCGGCTTCATCAAGAATCAGCGTTTCAACCGCGCGGCAGTCGAAGTTCTCTTCTTTGATGTACTGCAGCAGACGGCCCGTCGTCGCCACGACGATGTCCTGGTTTTCGCTGAACACTTCGGCGTGGTTCATGTACGCAACGCCGCCAGTGATGGTGGCAATATCCAGATGCGTATTCGCCGCGAGTTCACGCGCGTGATCGGCAACCTGCATAGCCAGTTCGCGCGTAGGCGTCAGGATTAAAATACGCGGCGGGCCAGATTTTTTACGTGGAAAATCGAGCAGATGCTGCAACACAGGCAGCAAATAGGCTGCTGTCTTCCCCGTGCCGGTTGGCGCAGAACCGAGCACATCGCGGCCCTCAAGCGCAGGCGGAATGGCCGCTGCCTGAATGGCGGTCGGGCGTGTAAAGCCTTTGCTCTCAAGGGCATTGAGCAGGCTTTCATCGAGTTCAAGTTCGGAAAAAGTCGTTACAGTCATGTTCTACCTCTGTGTGGGGCGCTGATTATAGACGTTACGGCTGTAATCTTCATCTGTTTGTATGGATATCGCTTTCCGGCCACTTCGCTTTCCCCTATGCTACTCCAGTTTCACTTAGAAGGTTGCCCTGACATGTCTCAACTCAAAGCGCAGCTGCGCCGCGATGGTTTTACGTTTAAACAATTTTTTGTCGCTCACGATCGCTGTGCCATGAAGGTCGGTACAGACGGTATTTTACTGGGAGCGTGGGCGCCTGTCGCAGGCGTTAAGCGTATTCTTGATATCGGTACCGGCAGCGGGCTGGTGGCGTTGATGCTGGCGCAACGTACTGAAGAGCATGTCACCATTGACGCCGTCGAACTGGATGCGCAGGCAGCAGAGCAGGCGGGTGAAAATGTGGCTGAATCCCCTTGGGCGGCCCGAATGAGAGTGGAGTGCGCGGATGTGCTGGCCTGGGCGCCTGAACAGACCGCACGATATGATTTGATCGTCAGTAATCCTCCGTACTACGAGCCCGGCGTTGAGTGCGGTACGCCTGAGCGTGAGCAGGCGCGTTATACCCATTCCCTCGATCATAAAGCCCTGCTCATCAGTGCGGCAGAACTCATCTCTGAAGACGGTTTTTTCTGCGTGGTGCTGCCGGAAAGCACGGGCAACACATTTATTGGTATCGCCCAGGAGATCGGCTGGACGTTACGTCTGCGTACCGATATTTCGGACACGGAAGGTCGGCTGCCGCACCGCGTGCTGCTGGCGCTCTCGCCGAAAGAGGGGGAGTGCTTTAATGATCGAATGGTGATCCGTGGGCCAGACCAGCGTTATTCCGAAGATTACACTGCCCTGACCCAGGCGTTTTATCTGTTTATGTAAACCTGCGGGGCGAGTATCGACGGGCCGGATTCCGCAAGCTGATCCGGATAGTCCAGGGTATAGTGCAAGCCACGGCTCTCTTTACGCATCATCGCGCAGCGAACGATCAGCTCGGCAACCTGTACCAGGTTACGCAGCTCCAGCAAATTGTTGGAGACACGGAAATTGGCATAGTATTCATCAATTTCCTGCTGCAGCATGGTGATGCGGCGCAACGCGCGTTCAAGACGTTTCGTGGTGCGCACAATTCCGACGTAATCCCACATAAACAGCCGTAGTTCATGCCAGTTATGCTGGATCACGACCAGCTCGTCCGGGTTTTCCACACGGCTTTCATCCCACGCCGGTAAGTGCTCTGTCTCACGGGCATAAGGCATGCGTTTCGTGATGTCTTCTGCGGCAGACCAGCCGTACACCAGACACTCCAGCAGCGAGTTAGAGGCCATACGGTTCGCGCCGTGAAGGCCGGTATAACTCACCTCACCGATAGCATACAGGCCATCCACATCGGTACGACCATGATCGTCAACCATTACGCCACCGCAGGTATAGTGGGCGGCTGGGACAATGGGGACCGGATCGCGGGTTAAATCAATGCCCAGACCGAGCAGTTTTTCGTAAATCATCGGGAAATGCTGACGAATAAATTCTGCTGGCTTGTGACTGATATCGAGATACATGCAGTCCACGCCAAGACGTTTCATCTCATGGTCAATGGCGCGAGCGACGATATCGCGGGGGGCCAGTTCGCCCCGGTCGTCAAAGTCCGGCATAAAGCGGGTGCCGTCAGGGCGTTTCAGGTAAGCCCCTTCTCCGCGCAGGGCTTCCGTCAGCAGGAAGTTGCGTGCCTGCGGGTGAAACAGGGCGGTCGGGTGAAACTGGTTAAATTCGAGGTTCGCTACGCGACAACCAGCACGCCAGGCCATAGCGATCCCATCTCCGGAGGCAATGTCCGGATTAGTGGTGTACTGATACACCTTTGAAGCCCCACCCGTCGCCAGCACGACGGCTTTCGCCTGACAGGTTTCCACCTTCTCTTTATTCCGGTTCCAGACCCAGGCACCCACCACGCGACGCGTGCCGGGCAGGCCAATTTTGTCGGAGATAATCAGGTCAACGGCATTACTTCGCTCAAGCACCCGAATATTAGGATGGTTCAGCGCTTTACTGACCAGCGTGGTCTCTACCTCTTTTCCGGTGGCATCCGCTGCGTGCAGGATGCGGCGGTGGCTATGGCCGCCTTCGCGGGTCAGGTGGTAGCTCTCTTCACCGTTGGGTTGGACCTGCGTATCGAATAACACGCCCTGGTCGATGAGCCACTGAACGCAATGACGGGCATTGCTGGCGACAAACTCTGCGGCGTGCGCATCCACGATCCCGGCCCCGGCGATCAGCGTATCGTCGACGTGGGATGCAATGCTGTCTGTTTCATCAAACACGGCGGCAATGCCACCCTGGGCGTAAAACGTGGAACCTTCACTTATCGGCCCTTTACTCAGAACGATTACGTTCTGGTGCTCGGCCAGGCGCAGCGCCAGAGAGAGCCCGGCAGCGCCGCTGCCGATGATCAATACATCACAATGGAGTTCGGGTGTTGTGTTCATGATTGTTGTTTAATTTACTAAACAGTGTTGAGTCAGAATAGCACCCGTGTGCGATATATCGCACGTTTTTTTTAAAGGTTGTTGCAATGGCTAAACGAGTAAGCCGAGGTAAACGGAGGGTAAATGAGTGAAATTATTTTGCGAAGCAGATCGTTAGCGTCAGATTTTGTGGTGAAATAAAGACTGTGTTGCGTTACTCTTCTGGCGGGAAAAAGATGTTTCTTGTCAGAAAGTGGTGCGTATCGTGAACAGACTTATAATGAGAGAAAATGACCAGTCTGCGGCGCGATGAACAAAAACAAAGGCGTTACGGAACTTATTGAAGAACAGACACTCTAATTCGGTGCTTGCTCAAAGTGCAGTGTTTTTAGAGTGGCGTTTCGCTAACGCGTGGAATTTAGGTTTGGGGAGACATTACCTCGGATGAGCGAGCAGTTAACGGACCAGGTCCTGGTTGAACGGGTCCAGAAGGGAGATCAGAAAGCCTTTAACCTACTGGTGGTGCGCTACCAGCATAAGGTGGCGAGCCTGGTTTCCCGCTATGTACCGTCAGGCGACGTGCCTGATGTGGTGCAAGAGTCTTTTATTAAGGCCTATCGCGCGCTGGATTCTTTCCGGGGAGATAGTGCTTTTTACACCTGGCTGTACCGTATTGCGGTCAATACGGCAAAGAACTATCTGGTCGCTCAGGGCCGTCGTCCGCCATCAAGTGATGTGGACGCTATCGACGCCGAAAACTTCGAAAGTGGCGGCGCACTGAAAGAAATTTCGAACCCTGAGAACTTAATGTTGTCAGAAGAACTGAGACAAATCGTTTTTCGCACGATCGAGTCGCTCCCGGAAGATTTACGCATGGCAATTACGTTACGGGAGCTGGATGGTCTGAGCTATGAAGAGATAGCCGCTATCATGGATTGTCCGGTCGGCACGGTACGTTCACGAATTTTCCGTGCGCGAGAAGCCATTGATAATAAAGTTCAACCGCTTATCAGGCGTTGACGATAGCGGGATACTGGAAAAGGTATTAGGCATGCAGAAAGAAAAACTTTCCGCTTTAATGGATGGTGAAACGGTCGATAATGAGCTGCTCAACGAGCTGTCTCATTCTCCCGAAATGCAAGAGACCTGGGAGAGTTATCATCTCATCCGTGACACCCTTCGCGGTGATACCGGCGAGGTTCTCCATTTCGATATCTCAGCACGCGTCATGGCGGCAATTGAGAATGAGCCTGTTCATCAGACCACTCCGCTGATTCCTGAAGCTCAACCCGCGCCCCACCAGTGGCAGAAAATGCCATTCTGGCAAAAGGTGCGTCCGTGGGCCAGCCAGCTTACCCAAATGGGTGTGGCTGCATGCGTATCGCTTGCAGTTATCGTTGGCGTCCAGCACTATAATGCTCAGTCTGAAACTAATCAGCAGCCAGAAGCGCCAGTGTTTAATACACTGCCGATGATGGGCAAAGCCAGCCCGGTCAGTCTGGGCGTACCGGCTGATGCTTCCGCCAGCGGCGGCCAGCAACAGCAGGTCCAGGAGCAGCGCCGTCGCATTAATGCGATGTTGCAGGATTACGAGTTGCAGCGTCGTCTGCACTCTGAACAGCTTCAGTTTGAGCAGGCGCAAACACAGCAAGCCGCTGTGCAGGTGCCCGGAAACCAAACTTTAGGAACGCAATCGCAGTAATGAAGCAACTTTGGTTCGCCATGTCTCTGATGGCGGGTAGCCTGTTCTTCTCTGCCAACGCCTCGGCTGATGTTTCATCCGGGGCGTTGTTGCAGCAAATGAATCTGGCCAGCCAGTCACTCAATTACGAGTTGGCATTTATCAGCATCAACAAGCAGGGCGTCGAATCGTTACGCTATCGCCATGCCCGTCTTGATAACCAGCCACTCGCCCAGCTTTTACAGATGGATGGTCCGCGTCGTGAAGTGGTCCAGCGTGGTAACGAAATCAGTTATTTCGAGCCAGGCCTGGAGCCTTTTACGCTGAATGGCGACTACATCGTTGATTCTCTGCCGTCACTGATTTACACCGACTTTAAACGGCTTGCTCCTTACTACGATTTTATTTCGGTAGGGCGTACACGCATCGCGGACCGGTTGTGCGAGGTGATCCGCGTGGTTGCCCGGGACGGAACGCGCTACAGCTATATTGTCTGGATTGACGCGGAAACCAAACTCCCCATGCGTGTAGATCTGCTCGACCGTGACGGTGAAACGCTGGAACAGTTCCGCGTGATCTCCTTCAGCGTGAACAACCAGGTTGGTAACAGCATGCAGAATCTGGCGAAAGCCAGCCTGCCGCCGCTGCTTTCTGTTCCGGCCGGGGATTCCGTGAATTTCAACTGGGTACCGTCATGGATCCCACAGGGGTTTAGTGAGGTTTCCAGCAGCCGTCGGCAGTTGCCAACGATTGAAACGCCGGTGGAATCGCGTCTCTATTCCGACGGGTTGTTCAGCTTCTCGGTGAATATTAATCGCGCAACGGCAAACAGCGCCGAACAGATGCTGCGCACCGGGCGTCGTACGGTCAGTACCACGGTACGCGATAACGCTGAGATCACCATTGTGGGCGAGCTTCCCCCGCAAACGGCGAAGCGCATTTCCGACAGCATTAAATTCAGGACCGCACAATGATTAAAGAGTGGGCTACGGTTGTCTCGTGGCAGGATGGCATTGCGCTGGTGAGCTGTGATGTAAAAGCCTCATGTAACAGTTGTGCCTCCAGAGCCGGTTGCGGTAGCCGCGTGCTGAATAAGCTCGGGCCGCAAACTACGCACACGATTTCTGTGCCAAGTGAGCAACCGCTGATGGCAGGGCAGAAGGTAGAGCTGGGTATTGCCGAAGGGAGCTTGCTCAGTTCCGCGATGCTGGTTTATCTCTCTCCGCTGGTCGGGCTGTTTATTATGGGCGGCCTGTTCCAGATGCTGTTTGCTACCGATGTGGCCGCCATGTGCGGTGCTGCACTGGGTGGCGTGGGGGGATTCTGGCTTGCCAAAGGTCTCTCTCCGAAGCTCGCGACGCGTGAGGAGTGGCAGCCTGTCATTCTTAGCGTTGGCCTTGCGCCAGACCAGCTTCGCGTTGAAACGCTCTCTTCTGAGGCCCGGTGATCCATCGGGCTTTATCATTTTTTACGTCCTTAAACAGAAAACGTCCTTTCTTCACGCTATACCTGTCTCTAAGTGCATTTCCAGGTAGCGAGGATGTAGTGTAGAATGCTGCGTTTTCGCACTGAAAAACGTCAGGCTAAGAACAGCGGCCTCCAGGAATTCGTAAGGCATAATTATTTAACTATATGAAGAACATACGTAACTTTTCGATCATTGCTCACATTGACCACGGTAAGTCGACGCTGTCTGACCGTATTATCCAGATTTGCGGTGGCCTGTCTGATCGTGAAATGGAAGCCCAGGTTCTGGACTCCATGGACCTGGAACGCGAACGCGGTATTACCATTAAAGCGCAGAGCGTCACGCTGGATTACAAAGCGGCTGATGGCGAAACCTATCAGTTGAACTTTATCGACACCCCAGGCCACGTTGACTTCTCCTATGAGGTTTCACGCTCGCTGGCGGCCTGTGAAGGCGCGCTGCTGGTGGTCGACGCCGGGCAGGGCGTAGAAGCCCAGACCCTGGCAAACTGCTACACCGCGATGGAAATGGATCTCGAAGTTGTGCCGGTTCTGAACAAGATCGACCTGCCAGCCGCCGATCCTGAGCGCGTAGCGGAAGAGATTGAAGATATTGTCGGCATTGACGCGACCGACGCTGTGCGCTGCTCGGCGAAAACCGGTGTCGGCGTGACCGATGTGCTGGAACGCCTGGTGCGTGATATTCCGGCCCCGGAAGGCGATCCGGATGCTCCATTGCAGGCGCTGATTATCGACTCCTGGTTTGATAACTATCTGGGCGTTGTCTCCCTGGTGCGTATTAAAAACGGCACCCTGCGTAAAGGCGACAAAATCAAGGTAATGAGTACCGGACAGGTCTACAACGCCGACCGTCTGGGTATTTTCACGCCAAAACAGGTCGACCGTACCGAGCTGACATGCGGCGAAGTAGGCTGGCTGGTCTGCGCCATCAAAGACATCCTCGGCGCGCCAGTGGGCGATACCCTGACCGGTGCACGTAACCCGGCAGAAAAAGCGCTGCCAGGCTTTAAAAAGGTCAAACCGCAGGTTTACGCGGGCTTGTTCCCGGTCAGCTCTGACGACTACGAAAACTTCCGTGATGCGCTCGGCAAACTGAGCCTGAACGATGCCTCCCTGTTCTACGAGCCAGAAAGCTCAACGGCGCTGGGCTTCGGTTTCCGCTGCGGCTTCCTCGGTCTGCTGCACATGGAGATCATTCAGGAGCGTCTGGAGCGTGAATACGATCTGGATCTGATCACCACCGCACCGACGGTAGTGTATGAAGTTGAAACCACGTCGAAAGAGGTGATCTACGTCGACAGCCCGTCCAAGCTTCCGCCGCTGAACAACATTCATGAGCTGCGTGAGCCAATTGCAGAGTGTCATATGCTGTTGCCGCAGGAGTACCTGGGTAACGTCATTACGCTGTGCGTTGAGAAGCGTGGCGTGCAGACCAACATGGTTTACCACGGTAACCAGGTGGCGCTGACCTATGAAATCCCGATGGCGGAAGTGGTTCTCGACTTCTTCGACCGTCTGAAGTCGACCTCCCGTGGCTATGCGTCGCTGGATTACAACTTCAAGCGCTTCCAGGCCTCCAACATGGTACGTGTGGACGTGCTGATCAACGGTGAGCGTGTGGATGCGCTGGCGCTGATCACTCACAACGACAATGCGCCATACCGTGGTCGCGAGCTGGTTGAGAAGATGAAAGATCTGATCCCACGCCAGCAGTTTGATATCGCGATCCAGGCGGCCATCGGCAACCACATCATCGCGCGTTCTACCGTGAAACAGCTGCGTAAAAACGTTCTGGCGAAATGTTATGGCGGTGACGTCAGCCGTAAGAAAAAGCTGCTCCAGAAGCAGAAAGAAGGTAAGAAGCGTATGAAGCAGGTCGGTAATGTCGAGCTGCCGCAGGAAGCATTCCTTGCCATCCTTCATGTTGGTAAAGACGGCAAATAACCCTAAGGAGTTGGCATGGCGAACATGTTTGCCCTGATCCTGGTCATTGCTACCCTGGTGACAGGTCTGTTGTGGTGTCTGGATAAGTTTATCTTCGCCCCAAAACGTCGCGAACGTCAGGCTGCCGCGCAGGCAGCCACTGACGACGGGATTGACGCGAAAACCCTGAAAAAAGTAGGCCCGAAACCGGGCTGGCTGGAAACAGGCGCCTCGGTCTTTCCGGTGCTGGCGATTGTGCTGGTGGTACGTTCGTTTATTTACGAGCCGTTCCAGATCCCATCCGGTTCCATGATGCCAACGCTGCTGATTGGCGATTTTATTCTGGTAGAGAAGTTTGCCTACGGCATTAAAGATCCTATCTACCAGAAAACGCTGATCGAAACCGGTCATCCGAAACGCGGCGACATCGTGGTGTTCAAATATCCGGAAGATCCGCGCCTGGACTACATCAAGCGCGCGGTGGGTTTGCCGGGTGATAAAGTGACCTACGATCCGGTTGCGAAGGAAGTCACCGTTCAGCCAGGCTGCAGCTCCGGTACCGCCTGTGAAAATGCGCTGCCAATCACCTACTCCAACGTTGAGCCAAGCGATTTTGTGCAGACCTTTGCCCGTCGTAACGGCGGTGAAGCGACCAGCGGGTTCTTCCAGGTCCCGAAAGGCGAAACCAAAGAGGACGGTATCCGTCTGGTTGAACGCAAAGAGACGCTGGGGGATGTGACTCATCGCATCCTCACTGTGCCGATCGCGCAGGATCAGCTGGGTATGTATTACAAACAGCCGGGCCAGCAGCTGGCGAGCTGGATCGTACCGCCTGGACATTACTTCATGATGGGTGATAACCGCGATAACTCTGCGGACAGCCGTTACTGGGGCTTTGTGCCGGAAGCGAATCTGGTTGGTAAAGCAACCGCGATCTGGATGAGTTTTGAGAAGCAGGAAGGCGAATGGCCGACCGGCGTACGCCTGAATCGTATTGGCGGAATCCATTAATTCGCATTAAAAGAACACGTAGCCGCGTTATTTCGCGGCTACGTGAATTATTTCCACGATAAATCTCTTCGAACTAACGACATCCCCTGTCGTTGTGTATAGAATATTCCCCCGAAGTTTAAGGTTGGCCCTGCAAGGGTGCCACGGCACACGAAACCGCGTTGGTTTTCTCAGGTCGGTTTCGTGTGCTGCATTTTTGACGCATTCATTTATTGGTATCGCATGAACCCCATCGTAATTAATCGGCTTCAACGGAAGCTGGGCTACACTTTTCATCATCAGGAGTTGTTGCAACAGGCATTAACCCACCGCAGTGCCAGCAGCAAACATAATGAGCGTCTCGAGTTTTTAGGCGACTCTATTTTAAGTTTCGTGATTGCGAATGCGCTTTATCATCGTTTCCCGCGCGTGGATGAAGGTGATATGAGCCGCATGCGTGCCACGCTGGTTCGGGGTAATACCCTTGCGGAAATCGCGCGTGAATTTGAACTGGGCGAATGTCTGCGTCTTGGGCCGGGTGAACTGAAAAGCGGCGGCTTCCGTCGTGAATCTATTCTTGCCGATACGGTCGAAGCATTAATTGGGGGTGTGTTCCTGGACAGCGATATCCAGACCGTAGAAAAGCTGATCCTCAACTGGTATCAGACCCGCCTGGACGAAATCAGCCCGGGCGATAAACAAAAAGATCCGAAAACGCGTCTGCAGGAATATTTGCAGGGTCGTCATCTGCCGCTGCCATCGTATCTGGTGGTGCAGGTTCGTGGCGAAGCGCACGATCAAGAATTTACCATCCATTGCCAGGTCAGTGGCCTGAGTGAACCGGTGGTGGGCACAGGTTCAAGCCGCCGTAAGGCTGAACAGGCTGCCGCCGAACAGGCGTTAAAAATGCTGGAGCTGGAATGAGCATCGATAAAACCTATTGCGGATTTATTGCTATCGTCGGACGTCCGAACGTTGGCAAATCCACCCTGTTAAATAATCTGCTCGGGCAGAAGATTTCCATTACCTCGCGTAAGGCGCAGACCACGCGTCACCGCATCGTGGGCATCCATACGGAAGGCGCGTATCAGGCGATCTACGTCGATACCCCTGGCCTGCATATGGAAGAGAAGCGTGCCATCAACCGTCTGATGAACAAGGCGGCGAGCAGCTCCATTGGCGACGTAGAGCTGGTGATTTTCGTTGTTGAAGGCACCCGCTGGACGCCGGACGACGAGATGGTGCTGAACAAGCTGCGTGACGGCAAAACGCCGGTCATCCTCGCGGTTAACAAAGTTGACAACGTGCAGGAAAAGGCCGACCTGCTGCCGCATCTGCAGTGGCTGGGCAGCCAGATGAACTTCCTCGACATCGTTCCGCTGTCCGCTGAGACCGGCCTGAACGTGGATACCATCGCGGGTATCGTGCGTAAGCACCTGCCGGAAGCGATTCACCACTTCCCGGAAGACTACATCACCGATCGTTCTCAGCGCTTTATGGCGTCTGAAATCATCCGTGAAAAGCTGATGCGTTTCCTGGGCGCTGAACTGCCGTACTCTGTGACGGTGGAGATCGAGCGTTTCCAGAGCAACGAGCGTGGCGGCTACGACATCAATGGCCTGATCCTCGTTGAACGTGAAGGGCAGAAGAAGATGGTGATCGGCAACAAAGGTGCCAAGATCAAAACCATCGGTATTGAAGCCCGTAAAGACATGCAGGAGATGTTCGAAGCGCCGGTTCACCTCGAACTGTGGGTGAAAGTGAAATCTGGCTGGGCCGATGATGAGCGTGCTCTGCGCAGCCTCGGTTACGGCGAAGACCAGTAACCTAAGACGACGAGCATATGGATGGATGGCAGCGTGCCTTTGTCCTTCATAGTCGTCCCTGGAGCGAAACCAGCCTTATGCTGGACGTCTTCACGGAAGAGTCGGGTCGTGTGCGCCTTGTTGCCAAAGGCGCACGTTCGAAACGTTCTAATCTGAAAGGCGCCTTACAGCCTTTCACGCCGCTGCTGGTTCGCTTTGGCGGGCGTGGGGAAGTGAAAACCTTGCGCAGTGCCGAAGCCGTCTCCCTGGCGCTCCCCCTTTCCGGCATCACACTCTATAGCGGTCTGTACGTCAATGAACTCATCTCTCGGGTTCTGGAACATGAGACGCGCTTCTCTGAACTGTTTTTCGATTATCTGCACTGTATCCAGGCCCTGGCTGGCGCAACCGGCTCGCCTGAACCCGCCCTGCGTCGTTTTGAGCTGGCCCTGCTGGGCCACCTGGGCTACGGTGTTGATTTTCTTCATTGCGCGGGCAGTGGGGAAGAGGTTGATGAGACGATGACCTATCGCTATCGCGAAGAAAAAGGGTTTATCGCCAGCGTCGTGATTGATAACAATACCTTTACCGGACGCCAGCTCCGGGCGCTGTATGAGCGTGAGTTTCCCGACCAGGACACTCTGCGCGCAGCAAAACGCTTTACCCGGATTGCGCTCAAGCCGTATCTTGGCGGCAAGCCCTTAAAGAGCCGCGAATTATTCAGGCAGTTTATGCCGAAACGTTAGACCACAGAATCGAAAAGAAAACCGAGGATTGTCATGGCTGAATTACTGTTAGGCGTCAACATTGATCACATCGCCACACTGCGTAATGCGCGCGGCACGGCGTATCCCGATCCGGTTCAGGCGGCGTTTATCGCTGAACAGGCTGGCGCCGACGGCATTACCGTTCACCTGCGTGAAGATCGCCGCCATATTACTGACCGCGACGTGCGCATTCTGCGTCAGACGCTGGATACCCGCATGAATCTGGAGATGGCGGTCACCGAAGAGATGCTGACCATTGCCTGCGAAACCCAGCCGCATTTCTGCTGCCTGGTGCCTGAAAAGCGTCAGGAAGTGACGACCGAAGGCGGTCTGGATGTTGCCGGCCAGCTCGATAAAATGCGCGATGCCTGCAAACGCCTGGCGGATGCCGGTATCCTGGTGTCTCTCTTTATTGACGCCGATTTCACCCAGATTAAAGCGGCGGCCGACGTGGGTGCGCCGTATATCGAAATTCACACTGGCTGCTACGCTGATGCCAAAAACGATGAAGAGCAGGCCAAAGAACTGGAGCGTATCGCAAAAGCCGCGACTTACGCCGCGAGCCTGGGGCTGAAGGTTAACGCCGGACACGGTCTGACCTACCACAACGTGAAAGCCATTGCCGCCCTGCCTGAAATGCATGAGCTGAATATCGGCCATGCGATCATTGGCCGTGCGGTGATGAGCGGCCTGAAAGAGGCGGTTTCAGAAATGAAACGCCTGATGCTGGAAGCGCGTCAGTAATGGCCATTCTGGGCTTAGGCACCGATATCGTTGAAATAGCCCGCATTGAAGCGGTGATCGCCCGTAGTGGCGATCGCCTCGCAAGACGCGTGCTGAGCGATAACGAATGGGCTATCTGGGAAGCGCATCAGCAGCCGGTGCGTTTTCTGGCGAAGCGCTTTGCGGTCAAAGAGGCCGCCGCTAAAGCCTTCGGAACCGGCATTCGTAATGGTCTGGCGTTTAACCAGTTTGAAGTGTTTAACGATGAGCTGGGTAAGCCACGCCTGCGTTTATGGGGCGAGGCGCAAAAGCTGGCGGAAAGGCTGGGCGTGAATCACATGCACGTGACGCTTGCCGATGAACGGCACTATGCCTGCGCGACGGTGATTATTGAAAGCTAGAGTTTGTCCGCATGGTGCATCAGAACAAACTTATCCCATAACTGCTCTTCGCTCTCAACGTGTGCCGGATCCTTCAGGATGGTATTCGGGATCGGGCACACTTTCTGACAGGTCGGCGTTTCATAGTGGCCGACGCACTCCGTGCAACGGTCGCTGTTAATCTCATAAATGCTGTCGCCCATCGAAATGGCCTGGTTCGGACACTCCGGTTCGCACATATCGCAATTGATGCATTTTTTGGTAATTAACAGCGCCATCAGGAAATTCTCAGAAACAACACAAACTGGGCGGGCATTATACGCGTCAAACCAGTTTCTTTACCAGTTCTTCACTGTGACGAATACGATCTGGCGCATGCTCCAGATCCTGTTGCACCAGCGCCATAAACAGCAGGTCGGTCAACATCATTTGCGCACTCGTCGAGGAGATCGCGGCGCTGCGCGTGGCCTGCTCCTCTGCAATGGTATATAAACAGCGCGTAGCCCGTTGCTGCAGGGCATTTGGCGTAAAACCGGTAATCGCCAGAATTTTACCGCCGACGCGCAGGGCTTCATCGGTGGCCATATTGATTTCACGGCGCTCGCCGGAATAGGAGATCGCCAGCAGCAGATCGTCAGGATCCATCGCCTGTACGGTCGCCAGCAGGGCGTGCATATCCTGCTCGACGATGGCGTTAAGCCCAATTTTTGTCAGCTTCCAGCCAAAGTTACGCGCCACCAGTCCGGACGCGCCGATGCCGGTCAGTATGATACGCCGTGCGCCGCGCAGCATCGCCACGCTCTCCAGCAACTTCTCTTCGGTATTCACATCAAGCGTCGCATGCATCGCCGCGACGTTCTCCTTGATCAGCTTTTCGCCCACCAGCCGCATCGGATCATCACCGCGGATCTGATTATGCACCGGCATAGACTGCGGGTTGGGGTTGCTTGCCAGCGCTTCACTGATCGCCAGTTTGAGGGCAGGGAACCCCTTAAAACCAATCTTCTGGGCAAATTTCACCACGCTTGACTGGCTCACCCCGGCTTCGCTCGCCAGCTGCTGCGAGCTGAGATGGCGCGCGCGATCGGGTTGAGAAAGCAGAAAATCCGCCAGCTTTTTGTCGCTTTGAGCAAAGCCTGCATAACGCTGGCGAATGCGAATTAAACAGTTCATAGGTTCTCCTGGCGGAAATGTGATGGTCTGCGCAAATACGAATAGTGCTCGCCTGAATGAATTTTATATTCCATTATAGTGAGATTATTATGAATTAAAAATTCTTGAGGTACAAAAGATGAATCTAGGCTCACTTGTTTCAGAAACCCGTAACCCGCAAACCATGGATCTGGATGCTCTTTCCACGCTGGAGCTGGTTAACCGCTTTAATCAACAGGATACGCTGGTCGCGCAGGCAGTGAAAGAGACATTGCCTGAGGTGGCGAAAGCGGTCGATGCGGCGGCGGAAGCCCTCAAGGCCGGTGGACGCATTATTTACATGGGCGCGGGTACCAGCGGACGTCTTGGGGTGCTGGATGCCTCTGAGTGTCCACCGACCTTTGGGGTGCCGCACGGCCTGGTGGTCGGGTTGATCGCAGGGGGACCTGGTGCGCTGCTGAAAGCCGTTGAAGGGGCGGAAGATAATAAACAGTTGGGGGAGGATGATCTGAAGGCGCTGAACCTGACAGCGCAGGATCTGGTGGTCGGGCTGGCGGCCTCCGGGCGCACGCCATACGTCATTGGCGGTCTGGAGTACGCTAACCAGACAGGCTGCACGACGGTGGCCATCTCCTGTAACCCGGGCTCACCGATTGCCCAGGTGGCGGCTATCGCCATCTCGCCGGTGGTTGGGCCGGAAGCGCTCACCGGATCCACACGCCTGAAATCCGGGACCGCGCAAAAGCTGGTGCTCAATATGATCTCCACCGGCGCGATGGTGAAATTTGGCAAGGTGTATCAGAACCTGATGGTGGATATGCAGGCCACCAACGTCAAGCTCGTGGACAGAGCCTGTCGCATGGTGATGGAAGCGACGGGCGCCAGCCGTGAAGAAGCTGAAGCGGTCCTCAAACAGACCGATCATGACGTTAAACCGGCCATTCTGATGATCTTAAGCGGGCTGGATGCGGCGGCGGCGAGAGCCAGACTCGACGCGCATCATGGCTTCTTACGGGCGGCATTAGAAAACTAACAGAGGCGTGTATGGACAAAACAGCAGCGCTCGCCAGCGATATCCTGCAGGGTATTGGTGGGGAACAAAATATTCAGCGTCTCGAAAACTGCATGACGCGCGTGCGCGTCGAGGTGCATAACGACGACCAGCTTGATGTGCCGCGTCTGAAGCAACTCTCCGGCGTCAGCGGCTACGTAAAACAGGGTGAGCAACATCAGATTATCGTCGGGCCGGGAAAAGCGGCGCAGGTTGTTGATGCCATGCGTGCGCTGATGGGCGGTGGGGCGAGCGTGTCGATGGACGATGCTGAACGCACCAGAGCGCAGGCAAAGGCCAAATACAAAGCCCCCATGAGCGATGCACTGCGACAGCTGGCAAACGTCTTTATTCCGCTGATCCCGGCGTTTATTGCCTCGGGCCTGATCACCGGGATCATCAATATCCTCAAGCGACCGGATATTGTGGGGGATTTCGCCACGCAGTATCCAAACCTGTTGGGTATCCTTGGGATCTTCGGCAGCGCGGTGTTTGCCATCATGAACATTCTGGTCGGGGTCAATACCGCGAAGGTGTTTGGCGGCTCGCTGGCCATGGGTGGGGTGATGGCGGGGATCTTGTCCAGCCCACAGCTGGCGCAGATAACCCTGTTCGGTGAGGCGCTGCAGCCGGGGCGCGGCGGGGTGATTGCGGTGCTGCTGGTGGTCATCCTGATGTGCTGGATCGAGAAAAGGCTTCGCGCGGTTCTGCCTGGCTCCATCGAGCTTATCCTCAACCCACTGCTGACCACGCTCATTACCGGTAGCGTCGCGGTAGTGGCTCTCCAGCCGTTAGGCGGGTGGATCTCTGAAGCTATTGCCCACGGCGCGTCGCTGGCGATTGACCGTGGCGGCCTGTTAGTGGGGGCGGTGCTGTCAGGTACCTTCCTGCCGCTGGTACTGACCGGCCTGCATCAGGGGCTGGTACCGATCCACGTCGAGCTGGTTCAGGCGCACGGCTATAACGCGCTGCTGCCTATTCTGTCGATGGCGGGGGTAGGGCAGGTCGGCGCGGCGATTGCCGTACTGATGAAAACCCGCAATGCACGTCTGAAAAAAGTGATTAAAGGCGCTCTTCCGGTCGGACTGCTCGGTATTGGCGAACCGCTGATTTTTGGCGTCACGCTGCCGCTGGGTAAACCGTTCCTTGCTGCATGTCTGGGCGGTGCGGTAGGCGGGGCGCTGATCAGCTACTGGAAAGTCGCCACCGTGATCACCTTTGGTCTTTCCGGTTTACCGCTGGCGTTAACCATCGTCACCGGAAAAGTCATGCTCTATCTGTTAGGCTATTTAGTAGCAGTGATCGCCGGGTTCCTGTTTACCTGGCTGTTAGGCTTCAACGACCCAGAGGAGTAAGGTTTGGCAAAGCACGCGCGTCGCATTGTCTTTTTTGACCTGGATGGAACGCTGCATCAGCAGGATATGTTTGGCACGTTTATGCGTTACCTGCTGCGGCGTCAGCCTTTGAATGCGCTGCTCGTATTACCGCTCTTACCGGTGATCGGTATCGCGCTGCTGGTGAAAGGTCGTGCAGCGCGATGGCCGATGAGCCTGCTGCTCTGGGGATGCACGTTTGGCCACAGCGAAGCGCGGCTCAAACAGCTTGAGCAGGATTTTGCCCACTGGTTTCGCGGTCATGTCGCCGCGTTTCCTGTCGTACAGGCGCGCCTCACCGGTTACCTCGATGCCAACGATGCCGACATCTGGCTGATTACCGGCTCGCCGCAGACGCTGGTGGAGCAGGTCTACTTTGATACCCCCTGGCTTCCCCGCGTCAACCTTATCGCCACGCAAATAGCGCGGGGTTACGGCGGCTGGGTGCTGACCATGCGCTGTCTGGGACATGAAAAAGTGGTCCAGCTGGAGAAACGCATCGGTACGCCGCTGCGCCTGTACAGCGGCTACAGCGACAGCAAACAGGACAACCCGCTGCTCTATTTCTGCCAGCATCGCTGGCGCGTCACTCCTGCGGGAGAACTTCAGCAACTCGAATAGTCTTATCCATAAGGGGTGTGTATAATGCCGCCCGCTTTTCGAGTGGAGTATCAACCGTTGCCAAACCCTGAATACAGTCATGAATACTGGATGCGCCACGCGCTTACGCTCGCGCAGCGTGCCTGGGACGAAGGCGAAGTCCCCGTGGGCGCCGTGCTGGTTCACAACAATCAGGTGATTGGCGAAGGGTGGAACCGCCCGATTGGACGCCACGATCCGACCGCCCATGCCGAAATCATGGCGCTTCGCCAGGGTGGTCTGGTGCTGCAAAACTATCGTCTGCTTGATACCACGCTGTATGTCACGCTTGAGCCGTGCGTAATGTGTTCCGGTGCGATGGTGCACAGCCGGATCGGTACCCTGGTCTTTGGCGCGCGGGATGAAAAAACCGGTGCGGCCGGTTCACTGATGGACGTGCTGGGTCATCCTGGAATGAACCACCAGGTGAAGACTATCGGTGGGGTACTTGCACCAGCGTGTTCGGCGCTATTAAGCGATTTCTTTCGAATGCGCCGTCAGCAGAAAAAGCAACAAAAGGCAGAATTGAAGCGCTCGGACGATTAAGCTCGTCCGGTGCCACGACCGGGTAACTTTCTGCCAGCTGTTTTGCCTCTGTTGCCTCTTTCTCTTTCTCCAGCAGATATCCGACCAGGCTAATCTGATATTTACGGATATTTTCCACGTAGGCGTACGCTTCATGGCCGCGCGCGTAGCCGTATGTCAGCTTGTTATACCAGGGCTTCTGGCTCAGCAGCGGCAGGCGCTGTTTTACGTCTGACCAGCTGTCGGGGTTACCTTTGGTTTTCGCCGTCAACGTGCGTGCATCCAGCATATGCGCGTAGCCCATATTGTAAGCCGCCAGCGCAAACCAGATCCGCTCTTCTTCCGGCACCGTTTCCGGTACTTTAGCCATCATATCCTGCAGGTAGCGCGCGCCGCCGCTGATGCTCTGCTCGGCATCGGTACGGTCATTCACGCCCAGGCTCAGCGCGGTATTTTTGGTTAACATCATCAAACCACGTACGCCAGTCGGAGACGTGGCCTGGGTATCCCAGTGGGATTCCTGATACGAAATAGCCGCCAGCAGTTTCCAGTCAATTTCCTGGGCGTATTTTTCGAACAGCGGCTGCAGGTCCGGCAGGATGCTGTCTACCGCGCGCAGGAAACTGCGGGTGTCAACGTAGTCAAAGTCATCACCATGGCCGAGGTACTTCTCTTCGAGACGCGCCAGGGTACCGTCTTCATTGATGGTGTTGAAGAAATCGAGCATCGCGGCAGAGAGGGTCTGGTCGTTGTCGAGCTGGGTAAACCAGGTGACCGGCTGTTCGTCGGTGACGTCCAGCGCCACGGCGATTTCAGGATGCACGCGCTGGAAAAGGCTGATCGCGACCGAATCGGCGATGGTGTACGGCACTTTCTGATCTTTAACCTGCTCCAGCAGCTCCGTCGTGCCGAGTTTCGCCTCCACCGTCCAGCTCAGGTCCGGGTATTTCTTCTCCTTGAGTTCGCGCAGATCGTCAATCACCACATGGCCTGGGGCAATCGTCAGCTGTCGATCGCTAATCGACGCCAGCGAGCGCGGACGCTGGCTCCCGACACGATAGACAAGCTGTTGCGAAACGGAGTAGTAGGTCGGGCCCGGCTGATAGTTCTTGCTGCGCTCGCTGTTATACACCAGCCCGGCGGCGAGGATGTCGGCATCGTCGTTGTCGAGGTCATCAAACAGCTGGTTGATATTCTGACGGACGGTGATTTTAAGCTTCACGCCAAGATAATCGGCGAACTGTTGCGCCAGTTCGTAATCCAGACCAATGATTTTGCCGTTGATGTCGCTGTAAATCAGCGGAGAGTTGAGGGTACTGACGCGGAGTTCCCCCCGCTCCTGAATGGCGGCGATACGGTTTTCGGCTTTACCGAACCAGGGGATGGAAGGCCAGAGGGCCACTGCCAGCAGCAACGTCACAATGCCGATGAGCAGATAATTAATCTTTAATTTTTTCAATTAGTTAATTCTCTGCGACGCCGGTTGCCTCAGTCTGCTGTAGCCATGTTAACAATAAGGTTTGCCATTGAATGAGCGGCATTTTGCGTAAACTTGCGCCACTTGGCAACCAATTAGAGAGACAGGTCACAACTATTGTTAAAAGGCGACGTCGATTTTATTTCGACGCAAACGGTTTCGTCGGCGCTCAGGATTCTCTATAATGACGCCCGTTTTCCCCCCTTGCGCACACTGTAAGCGCCCCGGCGCTTCGAAGACGAGAGACTTATGATGGAAATTCTGCGTGGTTCGCCTGCACTGTCTGCCTTCCGTATTAACAAACTGCTGGCACGTTTTCAGGCGGCCGACCTTCCGGTAAGCAATATTTACGCTGAGTATGTCCATTTTGCTGACCTGAATGCCCCCCTGAATGCAGAGGAGCGCGTACAGCTGGAACGCCTGCTCAAGTATGGCCCAAGCCTGAGCAGCCATACGCCAACCGGCAAACTGATCCTTGCGACGCCTCGTCCGGGCACCATCTCCCCCTGGTCTTCCAAAGCCACCGACATCGCCCACAACTGTGGTCTCAGCCAGATTAACCGTCTGGAACGCGGCGTGGCGTACTATGTGGAAGCGTCAACCCTGAGCGACGCACAGTGGCAGGCGGTTGCGGCTGAACTGCACGATCGCATGATGGAGAGCGTGTTTGCCTCTCTCGATGACGCGCAGAAGCTCTTCTCCCACCATCAGCCTGCGCCGGTACAGAGCGTTGACCTGCTGGGGCAGGGCCGTCAGGCGCTGATTGACGCCAACCTGCGTCTCGGCCTGGCACTGGCAGAAGATGAAATCGACTACCTGCAGGATGCGTTTGTTAAGCTCAACCGCAACCCGAACGACATCGAACTCTACATGTTCGCGCAGGCGAACTCTGAGCACTGCCGCCATAAGATTTTCAATGCCGACTGGATCATCGACGGCGAACAGCAGCCGAAGTCGCTGTTCAAAATGATTAAAAACACCATGGAGAAAACTCCTGACCATGTGCTGTCTGCCTACAAAGACAACGCCGCGGTAATGGAAGGTTCCGAGGTGGGCCGCTTCTTCGCCGATCGCGAAGCAGGGCGCTATGACTTCCATCAGGAGCCTGCGCATATCCTGATGAAAGTGGAAACCCATAACCACCCGACGGCGATCTCCCCGTGGCCGGGTGCGGCGACCGGTTCCGGCGGTGAAATTCGTGATGAAGGGGCGACCGGTCGCGGTGCTAAACCAAAAGCGGGTCTGGTCGGTTTCTCCGTTTCCAACCTCCGTATTCCGGGCTTCGAGCAGCCGTGGGAAGAAGATTTCGGCAAGCCGGAGCGCATCGTTACCGCGCTGGATATCATGACCGACGGCCCTCTGGGCGGTGCGGCGTTTAACAACGAATTTGGTCGTCCGGCCCTGAACGGTTACTTCCGTACCTATGAAGAGAAAGTGGAGAGCCACAACGGCGAAGAGCTGCGTGGCTACCATAAACCGATCATGCTGGCGGGCGGGATCGGCAACATTCGTGCCGATCACGTGCAGAAAGGCGAGATCGTCGTTGGCGCGAAGCTGATCGTACTCGGTGGCCCGGCGATGAACATCGGCCTGGGTGGCGGTGCGGCGTCTTCGATGACCTCCGGTCAGTCTGACGCGGATCTCGACTTTGCGTCCGTTCAGCGCGACAACCCGGAAATGGAGCGCCGCTGTCAGGAAGTGATCGACCGTTGCTGGCAGCTGGGCGACGCGAACCCGATCCTCTTTATTCATGACGTTGGCGCGGGCGGTCTCTCTAACGCCATGCCGGAGCTGGTCAGCGACGGCGGTCGCGGCGGTCGTTTCAACCTGCGCGATATCCTGAGCGACGAACCGGGTATGAGCCCGCTGGAAATCTGGTGTAACGAATCTCAGGAACGTTATGTTCTGGCAGTTGCTGCGGATCAGTTGCCACTGTTTGACGAGCTGTGCCGCCGCGAGCGTGCGCCGTATGCCGTCATCGGTGAAGCAACCGAAGAGAAGCACCTGACACTGAGCGACACCCATTTCGACAACCAGCCAATCGATCTGCCGCTGGATGTGCTGCTCGGTAAAACACCGAAGATGACCCGCGACGTGCAGACCCGTAAAGCGGCGGGCAAAGCGCTGGATCGTCAGGGCATCACCGTGGCGGAAGCGGTTAATCGCGTCCTGCACCTGCCGGCTGTCGCTGAGAAAACCTTCCTGGTGACCATCGGCGACCGTACCGTGACCGGTATGGTTTCACGCGATCAGATGGTGGGTCCGTGGCAGATCCCGGTGGCGAACTGCGCCGTGACCACCGCGAGCCTCGACAGCTACTACGGTGAAGCGATGGCGCTGGGCGAACGTACGCCGGTAGCGCTGCTGGACTTCGCCGCCTCTGCCCGTCTGGCCGTTGGTGAAGCCCTGACTAACATTGCCGCGACCCAGATTGGCGATATCAAACGCATTAAACTGTCCGCAAACTGGATGGCCGCAGCCGGTCACCCGGGTGAAGATGCGGGCCTGTATGAAGCCGTAAAAGCGGTGGGTGAAGAGCTCTGTCCTGCGCTGGGGCTGACCATTCCGGTGGGTAAAGACTCTATGTCTATGAAGACCCGCTGGCAGGAAGGCAACGAGCAGCGCGAGATCACCTCTCCGCTGTCGCTCATCATCTCCGCGTTTGCGCGCGTGGAAGACGTGCGTCATACCGTGACGCCACAGCTCCTGACCGAAGACAACGCCCTGCTGCTGATTGACCTGGGTAAAGGGCATAACGCGCTGGGTGCCACCGCGCTGGCGCAGGTTTACCGTCAGCTGGGCGATAAACCTGCCGACGTGCGCGACGTGACGCAGTTGAAAGGTTTCTATGATGCCATCCAGGCGCTGGTGGCACAGCGCAAGCTGCTGGCCTACCACGACCGTTCCGACGGCGGCCTGCTGGTCACCCTGGCCGAAATGGCCTTCACCGGTCACTGTGGCGTTGAAGCGAACATCGCAACGCTGGGCGAAGATCATCTGGCGGCGCTGTTCAACGAAGAGCTGGGTGCTGTGATTCAGGTGCGTGCGGCAGATCGCGACGCCGTCGAAGCCCTCCTTGCGCAGCACGGCCTGGCAGACTGCGTGCACTATCTCGGTAAAGCCGTTCAGGGCGACCGCTTCGTCATTGAAGCAGACGGTCACGCCGTGTTCAGCGAGAGCCGCACCACGCTGCGTATGTGGTGGGCGGAAACCACCTGGCAGATGCAGCGCCTGCGTGATAACCCGGAATGCGCCGATCAGGAGCATAACGCGAAGGCCAACGATCAGGATCCAGGCCTGAACGTGAAGCTCTCCTTCGACATCAATGAAGACATCGCTGCGCCGTACATTGCGACGGGGGCGCGTCCAAAAGTGGCCGTGCTGCGCGAACAGGGCGTTAACTCCCACGTTGAGATGGCCGCTGCCTTCCACCGTGCGGGCTTTGATGCTATCGACGTTCATATGAGCGACCTGCTGGCGGGCCGCACCGGCCTGGCAGATTTCCAGGCGCTGGTGGCGTGTGGCGGCTTCTCTTACGGCGACGTGCTGGGCGCGGGTGAGGGCTGGGCGAAGTCTATTCTCTTCAACAGCCGCGTGCGTGACGAGTTCGAAACATTCTTCCACCGTCCGCAAACCCTGGCGCTGGGCGTGTGTAATGGCTGCCAGATGATGTCTAACCTGCGTGAGCTGATCCCGGGAAGTGAAGCCTGGCCGCGCTTTGTGCGTAACCAGTCTGACCGCTTCGAAGCGCGCTTCAGCCTGGTTGAAGTGACCCAGAGCCCGTCTCTGCTGCTGCAGGGGATGGTCGGTTCGCAGATGCCAATCGCCGTTTCCCACGGTGAAGGTCAGGTCGAAGTGCGTGATGCCGCGCATCTGGCCCAGCTTGAAAGCAAAGGCCTGGTGGCGCTGCGCTTTGTCGATAACTTCGGCAAGGTCACGGAAACCTACCCGGCTAACCCGAACGGTTCCGTCAACGGCATTACGGCGGTGACCAGCGAGAGCGGCCGTGCAACCATCATGATGCCGCACCCGGAGCGCGTGTTCCGTACCGTGAGCAACTCCTGGCACCCGGAAAACTGGGGCGAGGACAGCCCGTGGATGCGTATCTTCCGCAATGCGCGTAAACAGCTGGGTTAAGTTTTAGCGCACTCCCTGCAGGCCCGGTAAGCGTGAGCGCTACCGGGCTTTTTTATGCGTGTCGCAAAATTGCGACAAAGAAGGTTTGCGACTGTCTCTAAATGGAGACATTTAACTTGTTGATTTATATATAACAGGAAAGGCTCCTGTTAGGGTGTTGCTTAATGGCGACACTTAGCCTGGAAATTATTCAACCGATAACGAACGGGCTAATTGCGTAAAATGCATATATTTCAAGGTGTTAATTTTTTGTTTTGCATTCTGGCACGGGTGTTGCATAATATTAACCAGTGGCTCATTCACCTTCTTATGTCAGCCCCTTCGGGACGTGCTACATAAACTTCGAATGACGCACAAAAAGGTGCCTGCCGTCCAACTACTGATCATAGCGATGCTTTATCAGGCCAGGGCGAAACGTCGAGTTAGGCACCGCCTCATTCCATGACAAAGCCGGGTTTTTACCCGGCTTTGTTGTATCTGAAGGGCAGACTCAGTTACGCTCTCCGTAAACCCCCATTAAGAGAGTAATGCGTTGAAACGCTGGCCCGTTTTTCCCCGCTCCCTGCGACAGCTCGTCATGATGGCCTTCCTGCTGATCCTGCTGCCGCTGCTAATCCTGGCCTGGCAGGCCTGGCAAAGTCTGAACGCGCTGAGTGCGCAGGCGGCATTGACCAACCGTACGACGCTCATCGACGCCCGACGCAGTGAGGCGATGACCAACGCCGCGCTGGAAATGGAGCGAAGCTACCGCCAGTATTGCGTGCTTGACGATCGGACCCTGGAAAAGGTTTATCAGAGTCAGCGTAAACGCTACAGCGAAATGCTGGACGCGCACGCGGGGGTACTGCCTGACGACAAGCTGTATCAGGCGTTACGTCAGGATTTAAACGATCTTGCGCAGCTGCAGTGCCACAATAGCGGGCCGGATGCCGCCGCCGCCGCACGTCTTGAAGCCTTTGCCACCGCCAACACCGAGATGGTGCAGTCAACGCGCACGGTCATTTTCTCTCGCGGCCAGCAACTCCAGCAGGAGATTGCCGAGCGCGGCCAGTTTTTTGGCTGGCAGGCGCTGGTGCTATTCCTGGTGAGTCTTGGGCTGGTACTGCTCTTTACCCGCATGATCATCGGCCCGGTAAAGGGCATCCAGCGTATGATCAACCGCCTCGGGGAGGGGAAATCGCTCGGGGATACGGTCGCCTTTAAAGGCCCGCGCGAGCTACGCTCCGTGGGCCAGCGCATTATCTGGCTGTCCGAGCGCCTGGCGTGGCTTGAATCACAGCGTCACCAGTTCCTGCGCCATATCTCTCATGAGCTAAAAACGCCGCTCGCCAGCATGCGTGAAGGGACTGAGCTGCTGGCGGACGAAGTGGCAGGGCCCCTCACTTCTGAACAGAAAGAAATTGTCGAGATCCTGGATAACAGCAGCCGCAATCTGCAAAAGCTGATTGAGCAGTTGCTGGATTACAACCGCAAGCTGGCGGATGGGGCGGTTGTACTGGAAGATGTCGAGATTGAGCCGCTGGTGGATATGGTGATCTCCGCCCATAGCTTGCCAGCAAGAGCTAAAATGATGCATACCGACGTAGAACTTAATGCGCCGGCGTGCCTGGCTGAACCCATGCTGCTGATGAGCGTTCTGGATAATCTTTACTCCAATGCGGTGCACTATGGTACTGAATCCGGTAACATTTATATCCGAAGCTATACGAATGGTTCACGGGTGTTTATTGACGTCGCAAATACCGGCACCCCGATCCCTGATGACGAAAAAACCATGATCTTCGAACCCTTTTTCCAGGGAAGTCATCAGCGGAAAGGCGCGGTGAAAGGCAGCGGTCTGGGCTTAAGCATCGCCCGGGACTGTATACGACGCATGCAGGGTGAGCTAAACATTGCCACTGACGCACGTTCCGATGTTTGCTTCCGTATCGAACTGCCCCTGAGCCGGAAAAATCAATAAAATGAATCTATGTCTGGTGAGTATGTCACACGTCTTTTTCCGCGCCATACGCGCGGTGTTTTCCCGCAACACGTTTCGCCTGGGCTTGCCCTGTTTAGTGCTGGCAGGCTGTGTTTCTCATGTGCCGCAAAGTGCGATTAGCGGTAAACAAGAAGATAAATGGCCAGATAACCAGCTGGCAGATTTTCTCTCAACCCGCTGCGACGATATCTGGAACCTGTCAGGCCACGACGTCGAAAGCAACCCGCTGTTCTGGCTGCGTGGTATAGATTGCGCCCAGCGTCTTGCGCCGGTCGAGGCCCGCTCGAAAGCGGCGATGCTGGATGACGACACCTGGCAGGACGCTTTCAAGCGCGGCATTTTACTGGCTGATGCCAAAATCACCCCCGTTGAACGCCGCGCCAACGTGACCCGACTGGACACCCTGGTGGTCAACCTGCCGGGACAGGTGCGCCCGGTATACCAGCTCTGGCGTGATGGACAGACATTACAACTTCAGCTCTCTGAAGAGCGCTCCCGCTACAGTAAGTTGCAGCAGTCCACCGACAGCGAGCTTGATACGTTGCGTCAGCAGCAGCAACATCTGCGTACGCAACTGGATACCACGACACGTAAGCTGGAAAACCTGACCGATATCGAAAGACAGCTCTCGTCGCGTAAATATCAGCCGGGAAGTTCATCCGCTGTACCGGACAGCGATACGCCGAAACAAGAGGATGTGAAGCATGACGAGCCGTAAACCTGCCCATCTCTTACTGGTGGATGACGATCCCGGGCTGTTAAAGCTGCTGGGGATGCGTCTGGTGAGTGAAGGCTACAGCGTGGTGACCGCGGAAAGCGGGGTCGAGGGGCTGAAAATTCTCGGCCGCGAGAAAATTGATCTGGTGATAAGCGACCTGCGGATGGATGAAATGGACGGCATGCAGCTGTTCGCGGAGATCCAGAAGCAGCAACCGGGTATGCCCGTGATTATCCTGACGGCGCACGGCTCGATCCCGGATGCGGTTGCGGCGACCCAGCAGGGGGTATTCAGCTTCCTGACCAAGCCGGTGGACAAAGACGCGCTTTATAAGGCGATCGACAGCGCGCTGGAGCATGCCGCTCCGGCGGGGGATGAAGCGTGGCGGGAGTCTATCGTCACCCGCAGCCCGATTATGCTGCGTTTGCTCGAACAGGCCCGAATGGTGGCACAGTCAGACGTCAGCGTGCTGATTAACGGCCAGAGCGGAACCGGGAAAGAGATCCTGGCGCAGGCGATCCATAACGCCAGCCCGCGCAGCAAAAATGCCTTTATTGCGATCAACTGTGGCGCGCTCCCGGAACAGCTGCTGGAATCTGAACTGTTTGGCCATGCCCGCGGCGCATTCACCGGCGCGGTCAGCAGCCGGGAAGGACTGTTTCAGGCAGCGGAGGGCGGCACACTTTTCCTCGACGAGATTGGTGACATGCCCGCACCGCTGCAGGTCAAACTGCTGCGCGTGTTGCAGGAGCGGAAAGTTCGCCCGCTGGGCAGCAACCGCGACATCGACATTAATGTGCGTATTATTTCCGCCACGCACCGGGATTTGCCGAAGGTAATGGCCCGCAACGAGTTTCGTGAAGATCTCTACTACCGTCTGAACGTGGTCAATCTGAAGATACCCGCACTGGCCGAGCGAGCGGAAGACATTCCGTTGCTGGCGAATCATCTTTTGCGTCAGGCGGCCGATCGTCACAAACCCTTCGTGCGCGCGTTTTCCACCGATGCGATGAAGCGGCTGATGGCCGCCAGCTGGCCGGGTAACGTGCGTCAGTTGGTCAACGTGATTGAGCAGTGTGTGGCGCTGACCTCGTCACCGGTGATCAGCGACGCGCTGGTGGAGCAGGCACTGGAAGGGGAAAACACGGCGCTGCCGACCTTTGCCGAAGCGCGGAATCAGTTCGAGTTGAACTATCTGCGCAAGCTATTGCAGATCACCAAAGGCAACGTGACCCACGCGGCGCGCATGGCCGGACGCAACCGCACTGAGTTTTATAAGCTGCTGTCACGCCATGAGCTGGAAGCAAACGATTTTAAAGAGTAATGCCGTATGGTACTGTGAGCAACCGATTACGAAGCAGCTTACAGGCAAGAGTTTAAGGACCCACCATGAAAAAGATTGATGCGATTATTAAACCTTTCAAACTGGATGATGTACGTGAAGCGCTGGCGGAAGTCGGCATCACCGGGATGACCGTGACGGAAGTGAAAGGTTTTGGTCGTCAGAAAGGCCACACCGAGCTTTACCGTGGCGCAGAGTACATGGTGGACTTTCTGCCGAAAGTGAAAATTGAAATCGTGGTGAGCGACGATATCGTGGACACCTGTGTGGATACCATTATCCGTACGGCGCAGACCGGCAAAATTGGCGACGGTAAAATCTTCGTCTTTGACGTAGCACGCGTGATCCGTATCCGTACCGGCGAAGAAGACGACGCGGCGATTTAGAACGTTGCCAGGCCGGGTATCATCCGACGGAAAAAAAGCCCCTCTAATGAGGGGCTTTTTGCATTACAGCACCTTGTGCGGCCCGAAACATTCGTAATGAATGTTGTCTTTATTTATCCCCAGCTCGACCAGCTGCTTCGCGGCATACTGCATAAACGCCACCGGCCCGCAGAGGTAGAACTGCATATCCGGCGCGCTGAATGCCCCTTCCATCTGGCGTAAATTCATCAGACCTTCGCTGTCAAAGCGAGCGGCCGCGCGGTCGGCTTCCGTTGGCTGGCGATACCAGGTGTGGGCAGTAAAGCGGGGCAGGCTCGCTGCCAGGGTTTTCACTTCATCAGCAAACGCATGCACGTCACCGTTCTCGGCGGCATGGAACCAGTTTACCTGGGCAGCGTGTTTTGACGCCGCCAGCGTATCCAGCATTGCCAGCATTGGCGTTTGTCCCACCCCAGCGGAGATCAGCGTGAGCGGGGTAGTCGTCTCAACGGTCATAAAGAAGTCGCCCGCCGGCGCGGCCAGGTGGACCACGTCACCCACGTTAGCGTCGTTGTGCAGCCAGCTGGATACCTGTCCGCCGTCCTCGCGCTTCACCGCAATGCGATAGCTTTTGCCGTTGGGCTTGCGGGTGAGGGAATACTGGCGGATCTCCTGGTGCGGGAAACCTTCAGGCTTGAGCCATACGCCCAGATACTGCCCTGGCTGATAATCCGCCACCGGCTGACCGTCTACCGGTTCAAATTCGAAGCTGGTGATTAAAGCGCTGCGCGGCGTTTTCTCAACGATGCGGAACGCGCGGGTGCCTTCCCAGCCGCCTTTCTTACTCGCGTTTTCGTTGTAAATCTGTGCTTCACGGTTGATAAACACATTGGCCAGCACGCCGTAGGCTTTGCCCCATGCGTCCAGAACCTCCTGACCCGGGCTGAACATCTCGTCCAGCGTTGCCAGCAGGTGAGCGCCAACAATGTTGTACTGCTCGGGTTGGATCTGGAAGCTGGTATGTTTCTGCGCAATTTTCTCCACCGCAGGCAGCAGCGCCGCCAGGTTTTCAATGTTGCTGGCGTAGGCCGCAATGGCATTGAACAGGGCTTCGCGCTGATCGCCGTTACGCTGGTTGCTCATGTTGAAAATCTCTTTGAGCTCCGGGTTGTGCGTGAACATGCGATCGTAGAAATGGGCGGTCAGTTTGGGGCCGGTTTCGACCAGCAGGGGAATGGTGGCTTTTACGGTAGCGATGGTTTGAGCGTCGAGCATGAGCGCGTCCTTCTGATGTTACTTTAATGATGTATTTTAAATGCATCTTATAAAAATACCCCTGCGTTGTAAATGGTTCTTTGCAAGATGAAAAATATGCATCACAAACCTGAAAAGAAATCCGCTGGAAATCGCGAGATCTTTATTCCTCAAACCCTTGCGTGGCGGGTAGGAAAACGTTTGCGTAAAATCGTTTGTCAAGACCTGTTATCACAGAACTAATCAGTTATACTGTTGCCCGTCGTCCAACAGGACTGCCTTTTCAGGCCAAAATTTACTTGTTAGCTGAGTCAGGAGATGCGGATGTTAAAGCGTGAAATGAACATTGCCGATTATGATGCCGAACTGTGGCAGGCTATGGAGCAGGAAAAAGTACGTCAGGAAGAGCACATCGAACTGATCGCCTCCGAAAACTACACCAGCCCGCGCGTGATGCAGGCGCAGGGTTCTCAGCTGACCAACAAATACGCTGAAGGTTACCCGGGCAAGCGCTACTACGGCGGTTGCGAGTACGTTGATATCGTAGAGCAACTGGCTATCGATCGTGCGAAAGCACTTTTTGGCGCTGACTACGCAAACGTTCAGCCGCACTCTGGCTCTCAGGCTAACTTCGCGGTCTACACCGCGCTGCTGCAGCCGGGCGACACCGTTCTGGGTATGAACCTGGCGCAGGGCGGCCACCTGACTCACGGCTCCCCGGTTAACTTCTCCGGCAAACTGTACAACATCATCCCTTACGGTATTGATGAGTCCGGTAAAATTGACTACGAAGACATGGCTAAGCAGGCCAAAGAGCACAAGCCGAAGATGATCATCGGTGGTTTCTCTGCTTATTCCGGTATCGTTGACTGGGCAAAAATGCGTGAAATCGCAGACAGCATCGGTGCTTATCTGTTCGTCGACATGGCGCACGTTGCGGGTCTGATTGCTGCGGGCGTTTACCCGAACCCGGTTCCACACGCTCACGTTGTGACCACCACCACCCACAAAACCCTGGCAGGTCCACGTGGTGGCCTGATCCTGGCGAAAGGCGGTGATGAAGAGCTGTACAAAAAACTGAACTCCGCTGTGTTCCCAAGCGCGCAGGGCGGCCCGCTGATGCACGTTATCGCGGCAAAAGCGGTCGCGCTGAAAGAAGCGATGGAGCCAGAGTTCAAGGTTTACCAGCAGCAGGTGGCGAAGAATGCCAAAGCGATGGTGGAAGTGTTCCTGAACCGTGGCTACAAAGTGGTATCCGGCGGTACTGAAAACCACCTGTTCCTGCTGGATCTGGTTGATAAAAACCTGACCGGTAAAGAAGCTGACGCTGCCCTGGGCCGCGCCAACATTACCGTGAACAAAAACAGCGTGCCAAACGATCCAAAGAGCCCGTTTGTGACCTCCGGTATCCGTATCGGTTCTCCGGCTGTGACTCGCCGCGGCTTCAAAGAAGCGGAAGTGAAAGAGCTGGCTGGCTGGATGTGTGACGTTCTGGACAACATCAATGACGAAGCGGTTATCGAGCGCGTCAAAGGTAAAGTGCTGGATATCTGCGCACGCTTCCCGGTATACGCATAATTCCTCTGCTTCGCAGAAATAAAAAAGGCCGCGCTTGCGGCCTTTTTTTATGGCTTAACGCCGATCGAGGGAGATGGCGCCCGGACCCACAATCGCCAGCAATATAAAGGCTCCCGCAATACTGACGTTCTTGTAGAAATTAATCATATTCGGTACGACCGCATCACCGGTCATATCCCAGTAATGGTGGCCAATAATCGCCGTGCCCAGCGTATAGAACACAAACAGCACGGCGAGAGGACGGGTGAAAAAGCCCAGCACAATCAGGATCGCGGCAGGCACTTCCATGATCACCGCAATAATGGCCGCCAGCATGGGCATCGGTGTTCCAAGTGACGTCATGTATTGTACGGTCCCGCTAAACCCCGTCAGTTTTGGGTAACCAAAGATAATAAACAGTACGACAAGCGCGATGCGCCCAATCAGCAGCAGCAGATGACGTGACTGACCGAAATCGAGATAGCGAAGTGAGTTCATGGCAGAAATACCTCTGCAAGTGGAGTAATTTAAACGTAATACACATTTTCATTCCCTGCCATAAGCCAGACGACTGCACAAAATGTTATTTTTTCGTTAATTTATAGCAGGCTATCGACTTGCTTAATTTTTATATTCTCGCCAGACTATGGCCTCGATTTCGGGAGGGATTCATGGTCTTGCATTCCACGCGCTGGCTGGCGCTCAGCTATTTCACCTATTTCTTTAGCTACGGTATTTTTCTGCCTTTCTGGAGCGTCTGGCTCAAGGGGATCGGCCTGACCCCCGAAACCATTGGTGTCCTGCTGGGGGCCGGGCTGGTAGCGCGTTTTCTCGGCAGCCTGCTGATCGCCCCGCGCGTCAGCGATCCCTCCTTACTGATCAAGGCTGTGCGTATTCTGGCTCTGCTGACCCTGATCTTTGTGGCCTGCTTCTGGATCAACCACCAGTTTGCCTGGCTGATGGTGGTGATGGTTGGCTTTAACCTGTTCTTCTCGCCGCTGGTGCCCCTGACGGACGCGCTGGCGAACACCTGGCAAAAGCAGATCACCATGGACTACGGTCGCGTACGCCTGTGGGGCTCCATTGCGTTTGTGATTGGCTCGGCGCTGGTGGGTAAACTGGTCAGCCTTTACGACTACCGTGCCATTCTTGCTCTGTTGAGCATCGGTATTGCCTCGATGCTGCTGGGCATGCTGCTGCGACCATCGGTAATGCCTCAGGGAGAAAGCCGCCATCAGGAGAGCGCAGGCTGGCCCGCGTGGCGGAGTCTGGTTGCACAAAGCTGGCGTTTTCTGGCGTGCGTCTGTCTGCTTCAGGGGGCTCACGCGGCGTACTATGGGTTCAGCGCCATCTACTGGCAAGGCGCAGGATATTCAGCCTCTGCCGTGGGCTATCTGTGGTCGCTGGGGGTGGTGGCCGAAGTTGTGATTTTCGCCCTGAGCAAAAAGCTGTTCCGCCGCTTTGGCGCCCGTGACCTGCTGCTGCTTTCCGCCGTGTGCGGCGTGGCGCGCTGGGGCATTATGGGCTGGACGACCGATCTGCCGTGGCTGATTGTGGCGCAAATTCTTCACTGCGGCACGTTTACCGTCTGTCATCTGGCGGCGATGCGCTATATCGCGGCGCGCGAAGGCGGGGACGTTATTCGTCTGCAGGCGGTGTATTCAGCGGTCGCAATGGGAGGCAGTATCGCGATCATGACGGTCTTTGCGGGGTTCCTCTATCAGCACCTGGGGCACGGTGTCTTCTGGGTCATGGCGCTGGTGGCCTTACCTGCTATGGTTATTCGCCCTAAAGTGACCCCTCGCGTAACGCTATGATTCCAGCATGGCGCGAATATGCTCTTGCTGCTGCGCGTTCAGTGTCTCAACGGCATGAATGAGCGGCGGTGAGAACAGCGGCAGGGCAGTCGGGTAGGGGGTAATAACCAGCGCAGCTTCGCGCGGCGCCCCCTCTTTCTGAAACGCGTGCAGCGTCAGGTAGCGAATGTTGAGCGGCAGCAGCGTCAGCTCGCGAAGCTGCTGTTCAATCCGATCCTCACTGGCTTTATCGTCACCCGTCAGCAGGATCACCTGCTTTTCGTGCAGATCGGTCTCCTGCATCAGCCAGGCACCGAAAATCACCGCGACAAGGCTCATCTCTTCATCGGAAAAACGCAGCCCAAACTCCGCTTCCAGCTCAAACAGCGCCTCTTTGGTGGTGCGTAACAGGCGAGGGTAGAGACGGTGGATCTCCTCCGGCAGGCTATTGTCGATGCCGATCTCAAACAGCGAACGGTCCAGCGCCTGTGCAAGATGGATATAGAGCTGATCGGTCAGGCCTTGCTCATCGCTGAAGTTCATCCCGGTCTGGGAGCGGAAACGGGCCACCATGCGCACGATGGCCCGGCGCAAACGTTGATCCTGCTGGTGTTTATCGAGCACCGGATCGGGTGTGCGGAGCATCATAAACAACAGCGCCAGAAACAGCTGTTCATCCCCGTGAGCCCCCTGTGGGACGCGCCGTTTCCAGTGCCGCACGATCTCCTGCGCCGTGAAATACTCCCCTCTCGACTGGGTCCAGCTGCGCTGAGAATGGGAAAACTGGGGCGTGTTTCCCAGCTGATGCTGAATAAGGCAGTATTGCAGATAGAGCTGTAAAAACTGCACGTCGCGGCATTCAAACTGGCGCTGGAGCTTGCGCGAACAGAAGTTGATCAGCGCCCGCAGGTTCGCGTCGTCGTAAAGCGGCCGTGCAATGCCGTGCTGTTTAAGCGCGGTTTTTAATGCAGGGGTAAACTGGTGCGAGACAAACTGCGGGCAAAGCCGCAGCGCCCGGCGCAACCAGTGCAGCAGGCATAAACGCTGATTAAGGGCTGTGCCTTCAAGCCGGTAACTGCCGTCCTGGTGCGTGACGATATCCAGCCGGTGATAGCGCTGGATTTCATCGCGCGTCTCGGCTATATCTTGCCGTGCCATTGCGTCGTCCACGCCGTTGGCAGCGATTATGCTCTGTGCGGTGACGGCAGCATCGGGCAGGTAAAGCATCAAAAGCACCTGGCAGCGGCGCTGCGAACTGGAAAGCACAGATGGAATTTCAAGCGTCGTCATCATCTGTCGGGTATCCAGTGTGAATGTTTGATAAGAATAGCTAAAGGATGGGCGCTGAAAAGCGCGCCGGCAGGCCTTTCACTCAGGATTGCTGGGGAACATCACAGAATTTTTGACGTGAGGAATTGATGCAAACAGTTAAACAATGCGCGATGACGTTATTTTTGGCGGCGATCGGCTTCACTGCCAGCGCACACCCTCACAGTTTTATTGGCCTTAAAACCGAGCTGGTCACCGACGGCACGCAGCTGAGCGGCCTGAAAATGCGCTGGACGATGGATGAGATCACCTCGGCTGACCTGCTCTATGATGCGGGTAACGCAAAACCCGGCGATGCGATCTGGAAAAAGCTGGCAGCGGAAGTGATGGCCAACGTGCTCGGCCAGCACTACTTCACCGAGTTCTGGCATAACGGGCAAAAGGTCAAATTTCTGAACCGTCCCACGGAATACGGTATGACGCGTGACGGGCATCAGGCGGTACTGACGTTTGTGCTTCCGCTGGCGCATCCCCAGCCGCTGGCCGGGCAAAAATATACCTTTTCGACCTTTGATCCTACCTACTACGTCGACATGAGTTACGCCAAAGAGAGCGACGTACAGCTGCCTGCCGCGCTGCAAAAAAACTGCAAACTCTCTGTTCACACCCCGAACCCCAGCGAAGAGACGCGTAACTTTGCGATTTCGCTCGACAAAGAAGATGCCCCACCTGAGGACATGGCGCTGGGCAAACAGTTCGCGCAGGAGGTGACCTTACAATGTCAGTGATTGCTTCTCCTCTTCGAAAACCACGCCGCTGGCTACATCTTTGGCCGCTGGCCCTCTTTTTGCTGTTCGCGGTGTGCGGCGCGCTGTGGCTATGGCAGGCCTGGCCGCAGGTAATGATGAAAAGCATTGTCTGGCAGCGTGAGGTTAACCAGCAGATGAGCGGGTTACTGAAAGCGGTGGCAGAAAATCCAACGAAAGCGGGCGGATCGCTGCTGGCGTTCAGTTTTCTCTATGGCGTTCTGCACGCGCTGGGGCCGGGGCATGGCAAAATCGTCATCACCACCTGGCTTGCCACCCATCCGTCGAAGCTTAAATCGAGCATCGCTCTGACGCTGGCCTCTTCGCTGTTGCAGGGAGGCGTGGCTATCGGGCTGGTGGTGGTGGTTCTTTCGCTGTTGCAGCTTCCCGCGCACCAGCTGCACATGAGCAGTTTCTGGCTGGAGAAGGGGAGCTATGCGCTGGTGGGCGTGCTGGGGTTGATCCTCTGCTGGCGGGCGCTAAAAAAACTGCGCGCGCTGCTGAAAAAGCCGACGTTCAAATCCTTTACCCCGCATCATGTTCATGATGCCCACTGCGGCTGCGGTCATCAGCATCTGCCCACGCGGGAACAGCTGCAGAGCGGCGACGACTGGCGCGCGCGGTTGATGATTGTGCTCTCGATGGGCATGCGCCCGTGTTCGGGAGCCATCATGGTGTTGCTGTTCAGTAAAGTGATTGGCGTGTTCGGCTGGGGCATGTTGTCTGCGCTGGCCATGGCGGCCGGGACGTCATTGACGATTTCGTCGCTGGCTCTGCTGGTTCACAGCTTCCGTCAGCTGGCGGTAAAACTCAGCGGCAGTAAAACGCCGGTGCTGTGGCGACAGATAGGGTGGACAACGCTTGCGCTGGCGGGAGGCGTGATTCTGCTGGTGGCGGCGGTGACGATGTGGATGAGCGCCGTGCCGGTAGGAAGGGGATTGCGGCCTTTTTAAAAGGGGGCGGCCTGATGCCCTCTCCCTGTGGGAAAGGGCATTTTCGGCATTAACGCTTCAGCGCATCGCTCAGCTCATCACGCATGTTTGCCAGCATGGCTTTAACAACGCGTGGGTTACCTGCAACGATGTTGCCGGTAGACATATAGTTATGGCCGCCGGTGAAATCACACACGATCGCGCCAGCTTCACGTGCGATCAGCTCGCCCGCTGCAAAATCCCATGGCTTCAGTGAGAGTTCGAAGTAACCGTCAACGCGGCCGGTTGCCACATAGGCCAGATCCAGCGCGGCAGAACCGGTGCGACGGAAGTCCGCGCATTCGGTGAACAGTTTGCCGAGGATATTCATATAGGTGGTTGCGTGCTGTTTCGCCTTGAACGGGAAACCGGTCGCCAGGATGGTGCCATCCAGATCGCGGGCATTGCTGCAGCGCAGACGGTAGCCGTTCAGCTGTGCGCCCTGACCGCGGGTCGCGGTGAACAGTTCGTTACGCATGGGATCGTAAACAACGGCGACTTCAGTACGGCCTTTAATGCGTACGGCGATAGACACGGAGAAGTGTGGCAGGCGTTTAACGAAGTTGGTGGTGCCATCCAGTGGATCGATAACCCATTGAACATCCTGATCGGTACCTTCATGTTCACCGCTTTCTTCGGTGATGATGGTGTGCTGTGGGTAAGATTTACGGATCGTTTCGATAATAATCGCTTCTGCGGCTTTATCGACGTTAGTCACGAAATCATTGCTGCCTTTCTGGCTGGTTTCTACGGAGTCTGGCGTTTCGTAGTGTTTGGCAATTACATTACCCGCCTTGCGCGCTGCGCGCACGGCGATGGTCAGCATCGGATGCATCGGTCTCTCTCACTGGATGTTAAAGAACAGGAAAATCGGCGCAGAGTATAGCAGCGGGATCGGATTATGTCTCCCGTTTATGATAATATGCCCGAATATTCTTCAGACACTGAATTCAGACATTAAAAATTATGCTGCAAAACATTCGAATCGTGCTGGTCGAAACATCGCACACCGGCAACATGGGCTCTGTTGCCCGCGCTATGAAAACCATGGGCTTAACCAATCTCTGGCTGGTTAACCCGCTGGTGAAACCTGACTCGCAGGCGATTGCTCTGGCGGCCGGTGCCAGCGATGTGATCGGCAATGCACAGATCGTGGACACGCTGGATGAAGCCCTGGCCGGTTGCAGCCTGGTGGTGGGGACGAGCGCGCGTTCACGTACGCTGCCGTGGCCCATGCTCGATCCGCGCGAATGCGGCCTGAAAAGTGTCTCGGAAGCGGAACAGGCGCCGGTTGCGCTGGTGTTTGGCCGCGAGCGCGTTGGCCTGACCAACGACGAACTGCAGAAATGCCACTATCACGTCGCTATTGCGGCGAACCCGGAATACAGCTCGCTGAACCTGGCGATGGCGGTGCAGGTTATCGCTTACGAAGTGCGTATGGCCTGGCTGGCGACGCAGGAGAACGCGGCAGAACCGAAGGAAGAGACGGCCTATCCGCTGGTGGACGATCTGGAGCGCTTCTATGGGCATCTGGAACAGACCCTGCTTTCTACCGGATTTATCCGTGAAGGCCACCCGGGGCAGGTGATGAACAAACTGCGTCGTCTGTTTACCCGCGCCCGTCCGGAAAGCCAGGAGCTGAACATCCTGCGCGGTATTCTGGCGTCGATTGAGCAGAAGAATAAAGAGTAGTGCCGATTTCCCCCTCTCCCACGGGGAGAGGGGGAAAGGGCTGGGGTGAGGGCATCAGGCCGCACCGATATTATGAAGGCACAGAAGGTTAAATACCTGACTAAAACAGTCAAGTAAATAGTTGACCATTTTAGTCAGGAATGTCAGACTTGGCCCTGCTATGCAATACCCCATTTTACTATAAAAAACCCCGGGCAGGGGCGAGTTTGAGGTTAAGTAAGACATGAGACTGACATCTAAAGGGCGTTATGCCGTAACCGCGATGCTGGACGTTGCGCTCAACTCCGAAGCGGGCCCGGTTCCGTTGGCTGATATTTCTGAACGACAAGGGATCTCCCTCTCTTATCTTGAACAGCTGTTCTCCAGACTGCGTAAAAATGGACTGGTTTCCAGCGTTCGTGGTCCGGGCGGCGGTTATCTGCTCGGTAAAGACGCGGGCAGTATTGCAGTCGGCGAAGTGATTAGCGCCGTAGACGAATCCGTTGACGCGACCCGTTGCCAGGGTAAAGGCGGCTGCCAGGGCGGCGATAAGTGCCTGACCCACGCGCTGTGGCGCGATCTGAGCGACCGTCTGACCGGCTTCCTGAACAACATCACCCTCGGTGAACTGGTGAATAACCAGGAAGTTCTGGACGTTTCCGGTCGTCAGCATAGCCATGATTCCCAACGCAGCACTCGCGCGCAGGACGCTATCGACGTCAAATTACGCGCGTAATAAAACGATAAGTATTTCAGAATCAGGCCGGGGCAAAAACATGCCCCGTGTACTCGGTCGTACATCCAGCCGGTTGCCTGATTCCTTGCATTGAAGCGATGTACGGAGTTTATAGAGCAATGAAATTACCGATTTATCTCGACTACTCCGCAACCACGCCGGTGGACCCGCGTGTTGCCGAGAAAATGATGCAGTGTCTGACCCTGGACGGAAACTTTGGTAACCCAGCTTCCCGTTCACACCGTTTTGGCTGGCATGCTGAAGAGGCGGTTGATATCGCCCGTAATCAGATTGCTGACCTGGTGGGTGCCGACCCGCGTGAGATTGTTTTCACCTCCGGTGCGACCGAATCCGACAACCTGGCGATCAAAGGTGCAGCCAACTTTTATCAGAAAAAAGGCAAGCACATCATCACCAGCAAAACCGAACACAAAGCCGTGCTGGACACCTGCCGTCAGCTCGAGCGTGAAGGGTTTGAAGTTACTTACCTGGCGCCACAGAGCAACGGCATTATTGACCTGAAAGAGCTCGAAGCGGCCATGCGTGATGACACCATTCTGGTTTCCATCATGCACGTCAACAACGAAATCGGCGTGGTACAGGACATCGCAACCATCGGTGAAATGTGCCGCGCGCGCGGTATCATCTACCACGTTGACGCGACCCAGAGCGTGGGCAAACTGCCTATCGACCTGAGCCAGCTGAAAGTGGACCTGATGTCCTTCTCCGGCCACAAAATCTATGGCCCGAAAGGCATTGGCGCACTGTACGTTCGTCGTAAGCCACGTATCCGCATCGAAGCACAGATGCACGGCGGCGGTCACGAGCGCGGCATGCGTTCCGGTACCCTGCCTGTTCACCAGATCGTGGGCATGGGCGAAGCGTACCGCATTGCGAAAGAAGAGATGGAAACCGAGATGGCACGCCTGCGTACGCTGCGTAACCGTCTGTGGGACGGCGTGAAAGATATGGAAGAAGTGTATCTGAACGGCGATCTCGAGCAGGGCGCACCGAACATCCTCAACGTGAGCTTTAACTACGTTGAAGGCGAATCGCTGATCATGGCCCTGAAAGACCTGGCGGTTTCTTCCGGTTCTGCCTGTACGTCTGCAAGCCTGGAGCCATCCTACGTGCTGCGTGCGCTGGGTATGACTGACGAGCTGGCCCACAGCTCTATCCGTTTCTCTTTAGGTCGTTTCACTACCGAAGAAGAGATTGACTACACCATCAAGCTGGTTCGCAATTCCATCGGCCGTCTGCGCGACCTTTCTCCACTGTGGGAAATGTTTAAGCAGGGCGTGGATCTGAACAGCATTGAATGGTCACATCACTAATCGGTACATAAGGAGAATTCAATCATGGCATACAGCGAAAAAGTCATCGATCATTACGAAAACCCGCGCAACGTTGGCTCTTTTGACAACAGCGATGAATCTGTCGGCAGCGGCATGGTCGGTGCACCCGCGTGTGGCGACGTGATGAAGTTGCAGATTAAAGTCAACAATGAAGGTATCATTGAAGACGCGCGCTTCAAGACCTACGGCTGCGGTTCTGCTATTGCGTCCAGCTCCCTGGTGACCGAATGGGTGAAGGGCAAGTCTCTGGACGAAGCACAGGCAATCAAGAACACGGACATTGCTGAAGAGCTCGAACTGCCGCCGGTGAAAATTCACTGTTCCATTCTGGCAGAAGACGCGATCAAAGCCGCCATTGCGGATTACAAAAGCAAACGTGAAGCAAAATAATTGAGGTTTGAGTATGTCGATTACCCTTAGCGACAGCGCTGCCGCGCGAGTAAGCTCTTTTCTGGCGAACCGTGGTAAAGGCTTTGGCCTGCGACTGGGCGTACGTACCTCCGGCTGTTCTGGTATGGCTTACGTACTGGAGTTTGTTGACGAGCCGGCGTCTGATGACACCGTGTTTGAAGACAAGGGCGTGAAGGTGGTGGTCGATGGCAAAAGCCTGCAATTCCTCAACGGCACTCAGCTGGACTTTGTAAAAGAAGGCCTGAACGAAGGGTTCAAATTCACGAACCCGAACGTCAAAGACGAGTGTGGTTGCGGCGAAAGCTTCCACGTTTAATCGCGCGTTATCCGAAACCCCACCGTGGCGTTACCCGCCACGCGTGGGGTTTGTTCTAACAGGCTACCCCTGAGATTGTTATGGATTACTTCACTCTCTTCGGACTACCCGCTCAATACCCGATTGATCTCCAGGCGCTGACTACCCGTTTTCAGGACCTGCAGCGTCAGTACCATCCGGATAAATTCGCCAGTGGTACGCAGGCGGAGCAGCTGGCTGCGGTATCGCAATCTGCGACCATCAACCAGGCCTGGCAGACGCTGCGCCATCCGCTGGCGCGTGCAGAATATCTGCTTTCGCTCCACGGGTTTGATCTCGCGAGCGAGCAGCACACCGTGCGCGACACGGCGTTTCTGATGGAGCAGCTGGAGCTTCGCGAAGAGCTTGATGAGATTGAACAGGCCAAAGACGAAGCGCGTCTGGAACGCTTTATCACGCGCGTAAAGGGGATGTTCGATACCCGCCATCAGCAGATGGTGGAGCAACTGAACAACGAGACCTGGGACGTGGCGGCAGATACTGTGCGCAAACTCCGTTTTCTCGATAAACTGCGAAGCAGTGCTGAACAACTCGAAGAAAAGCTGCTCGATTTTTAATTTCGGAAGCAATTATGGCCTTATTACAAATTAGTGAGCCTGGCTTAAGTGCCGCACCGCACCAGCGTCGTCTGGCGGTCGGTATTGACCTGGGCACCACCAATTCCCTTGTGGCGACCGTGCGTAGCGGCCAGGCGGAAACGCTGGCTGACGAGCAGGGCCGCCATCTGCTGCCTTCCGTGGTCCACTACCAGCCGCAGGGTCACGCGGTCGGCTATGACGCTCGCGCCAACGCGGCGCGCGATCCGGCCAACACCATCAGCTCAGTAAAGCGCATGATGGGCCGCTCGCTGGCCGATATCCAGACCCGCTATCCGCATCTCCCGTATCAGCTGCAGGCAAGTGAAAACGGCCTGCCGATGATTGCCACCGCGGCCGGTCTGCTGAACCCGATCCGTGTTTCTGCAGATATCCTCAAAGCGCTGGCGGCGCGCGCGACGGCGACCCTTGGCGGCGATCTGGACGGCGTGGTCATTACCGTTCCGGCCTACTTTGACGACGCACAGCGTCAGGGCACCAAAGACGCCGCGCGTCTGGCGGGCCTGCACGTGCTGCGCCTGCTGAACGAACCGACGGCGGCGGCGATTGCCTACGGCCTTGACTCCGGTCAGGAAGGGGTGATTGCGGTCTACGATCTCGGCGGCGGCACCTTTGACATCTCGATCCTGCGCTTAAGCCGCGGGGTGTTTGAAGTGCTGGCCACCGGCGGGGATTCCGCGCTGGGCGGCGATGACTTCGACCATCTGCTGGCGGATTACATCCGCGAGCAGGCGGGTATTGCCGATCGCAGCGATGCCCGCGTACAGCGTGAACTGCTGGATGCGGCCATTGACGCCAAAATCGCCCTGAGCGATGCGCCGTCAGCCAGCGTGAACGTGGCGGGCTGGCAGGGTGAAATCACCCGCGACCAGTTCAACGATCTGATCGCTCCGCTGGTTAAGCGTACCCTGCTGGCCTGTCGTCGCGCGCTGAAAGATGCCGGCGTTGAGGCTGACGAGGTGCTGGAAGTGGTCATGGTGGGCGGCTCCACCCGCGTGCCGCTGGTGCGTGAACGTGTAGGTGAGTTCTTTGGCCGCACGCCGCTGACCGCCATCGATCCGGACAAAGTGGTCGCTGTGGGCGCCGCGATTCAGGCCGATATACTGGTCGGCAACAAGCCGGACAGCGAAATGCTGCTGCTGGACGTCATCCCGCTGTCGCTGGGGCTAGAAACCATGGGCGGCCTAGTGGAGAAAGTCATTCCGCGTAACACCACCATTCCGGTGGCGCGCGCGCAGGAGTTCACCACCTTTAAGGACGGCCAGACCGCGATGTCCATCCACGTGATGCAGGGCGAGCGTGAGCTGGTACAGGACTGCCGCTCTCTGGCGCGCTTTGCGCTGCGGGGCATTCCGGCGCTGCCGGCGGGCGGGGCGCATATTCGCGTCACCTTCCAGGTGGATGCGGACGGCCTGCTGAGCGTCACGGCGATGGAGAAATCCACCGGCGTGGAATCGTCCATCCAGGTGAAGCCGTCCTACGGCCTGACCGATGGCGAAATCGCCTCCATGATTCAGGACTCAATGAGTTACGCCGAGCAGGATGTGAAGGCGCGTATGCTGGCGGAACAGAAAGTGGAAGCCGCACGCGTGCTGGAAAGCCTGAACGGCGCGCTCGCTGCCGATGCCGCGCTGTTAAGCGCCGCTGAGCGTCAGGTGATTGACGAGGCTGCCGCGCACTTAAGCGTGGTCGCCCAGGGCAATGACGCTGACGCAATAGAAGAAGCCATTAAAAACGTTGATAAACAAACCCAGGACTTTGCTGCTCGCCGCATGGACAAATCTGTCCGCGTCGCGCTGAAAGGCCAGTCCGTGGACGAGGTTTAATATGCCAAAGATTGTTATTTTGCCTCATGCGGACCTCTGTCCGGATGGCGCTGTTCTGGAAGCGAAGACCGGTGAAACCATTCTCGATGTTGCCCTGCGTGCAGGTATCGAAGTGGAACACGCCTGCGAGAAATCCTGTGCCTGCACGACGTGCCACTGCATCGTGCGTGAAGGTTTTGACTCTCTCGCCGAGAGCACCGAAGACGAAGACGACATGCTGGATAAAGCATGGGGTCTGGAGCCCGACAGCCGCTTAAGCTGCCAGGCCGCGGTGACCGATGAAGATCTGGTCGTGGAATTCCCACGCTATACCATCAACCACGCACGCGAGCACTAATATGGGACTGAAGTGGACAGACAGCCGTGAAATCGGCGAAGCGCTCTACGACGCGAACCCGGATCTCGATCCAAAGACCGTACGATTCACCGACATGCATCAGTGGATCTGCGATTTAGAGGATTTCGACGACGATCCCAACGCATCCAATGAAAAAATTCTGGAGGCGATTCTGTTAGTCTGGTTAGATGAAGCAGAATAAATAACATAACGGGCTGCCTTCAGGCGGCCCGTTTGCTAGTTGCTAATAAGGAAAAATAAAATGACCGAAGCGATGAAGATTACGCTCTCGAATCAGCCTGCCGACGCGCGCTGGGGCGAGAAAGCCACGTACAGCATCAACAACGACGGTATTACCCTGCACCTGACGGGCAACGATGATTTGGGCCTGATCCAGCGCGCCGCGCGTAAAATTGACGGCCTGGGCATTAAGCATGTCTCTCTGGCAGGCGAGGGCTGGGACACCGACCGCAGCTGGGCGTTCTGGGCTGGCTATAAAGGACCGAAAGGCACCCGCAAAATTGAGTGGGCCAACCTTGACGAAGCCGGTCAAAAAGAGCTGGAAAGCCGCCTGAACATCATCGACTGGGTGCGCGACACCATTAACGCACCGGCGGAAGAGCTGGGACCGGAACAGCTGGCGCAGCGCGCCGTTGACCTGCTGTGCGGCGTGGCCGGCGATAAAATGTCTTACCGCATCACCAAAGGTGAAGATCTGCGCGAGCAGAACTATATGGGGATCCACACCGTGGGCCGTGGTTCTGAGCGTCCTCCGGTGCTGCTGGCGCTGGACTACAACCCAACCGGCGATAAAGACGCGCCGGTCTTTGCCTGCCTGGTCGGGAAAGGTATCACCTTCGATACCGGCGGCTACAGTCTGAAGCAGAGCGCGTTCATGGACTCCATGAAGTCCGACATGGGCGGCGCGGCGACCATTACCGGCGCGCTGGCGTTTGCGATTACCCGTGGCCTGAAAAAACGCGTGAAGCTGTACCTGTGCTGCGCCGACAACATGGTGAGCGGTAACGCCTTCAAACTGGGCGATATCATTCGCTATCGCAACGGCAAAAACGTTGAGGTGATGAATACCGATGCGGAAGGCCGTCTGGTGCTGGCCGATGGCCTGATCGATGCCTCTGCCCAGAAGCCAGAGCTGATTATCGACATGGCGACCCTGACCGGTGCGGCGAAAACCGCCCTGGGTAACGACTACCATGCGCTGTTCAGCTTTGACGACAAGCTGGCTGCCCGCCTGCTGGCAAGTGCGGCGGCAGAGAACGAGCCGTTCTGGCGCCTGCCGCTGGCCGAGTTCCACCGCAGCCAGCTGCCGTCTAACTTTGCCGAACTGAACAACACCGCAAGCGCGGCGTACCCGGCAGGGGCAAGTACCGCAGCCGGTTTCCTGTCCCACTTCGTTGAGAACTACCGCGAAGGCTGGCTGCACATCGACTGCTCCGCGACGTACCGTAAAGCGGCGGTTGAGCAGTGGTCCGCAGGCGCGACCGGTCTCGGCGTGCGTACCGTGGCGAATCTGCTGACGGCTGAGTAATTGTTGCCCCTCACCCCAGCCCTCTCCCCAAGGGGAGAGGGTGTTCAAATTCCCTCTCCCCTTGGGGAGAGGGTTAGGGTGAGGGGGAAATTCGACATCTGGAATTGTTATGTCCGAAACCAAAAACGAATTAGAAACCCTGCTGGAGCAGGCGGCGACCGAACCCGCCCACCGTCCGGCATTTTTCCGCACGCTGCTGGAATCCACCGTCTGGGTGCCGGGCACGGCCGCGGAAGGGGAGCAGGTTGTGGAAGACAGCGCGCTGGATCTCCTGCACTGGGAGAAAGACGACGGCTCTTCGGTGATCCCGTTCTTTACCTCGCTGGAAGCGCTGCAGAAAGCGGTAGAAGACGAACAGGCATTCGTGGTGATGCCGGTGCGCACCCTGTTTGAAATGACCCTGGGCCAGACGCTGTTCCTCAACGCGAAGCTGCCGACCGGAAAAGAGTTCACCCCGCGTGAAATTAGCCACCTGATCGGTGAAGAGGGTAACCCGCTCAGCACCCAGGAAGTGCTGGAAGGTGGCGAAACGCTGCTGCTGTCTGAAGTGGCCGAGCCGCCCGCGCAGATGATCGATTCCCTGACCACGCTGTTCAAAACCCTGAAGCCGGTACGACGCGCATTCCTTTGCTCGATCAAAGAGCGTGCAGACGAAAAGCCGGTGCTGCTGATCGGTATTGAAGCAGATGGTGATTTCGACGAGATCGTTCAGGCGGCGGGAAGCGTGGCCACCGACACGCTGCCGGGGGATGAACCGATTGATATCTGCCAGGTGAAGAACGGTGAGAAGGGCATTAGCCACTTTATTACCGAGCACATCACGCCGTTCTACGAACGTCGCTGGGGCGGCTTCCTGCGCGATCTCAAAACCAACCGCATTATCTGATGACAGCGGGGTGAACCATCACCCCGTTGCTTCCAGCAGCAGTAAATCCATCAGCAGTACCAGATTCGACTCAAACGACGTCACGCCTGCTGCTTCGGCGGCGAAATGTACCGCCTCGTCATAGAGGGCAAAGTGCACATCCGCCATCCCCGCCAGCGTATTGGCCGAGGCGCGGGTAAACGCGACGATCGTCATACCGACGTTTTTGGCGATCCGCGCTTTATCCAGCACCTGTTCCGTTTCGCCGCTGCGCGAGACGGCAATAAACACCTCATAGCGGGCGGCATTGCTGAGAAAGATGTTCCGGCTGTCGCCCGGGCCGGAGATAAACGCCGTTTTGCCCAGCACCTGCAATTTCTTGGTCAGGTACTCCGCAAACAGATAGGAAAATCCGGCGCCATAGAGAAAGAAGCTCTCTTTCTGGCGCAGCAGGTCGGCAAACTGCTGGCGCTTATCGTGCGTCACCCACTGAAAGGTGTGCTGATAGTTGGCGATAAACTGATTAAAAAGCGCTGGCAGTTCAGGGCGCGACTGCCCCTGAGCAGCAATATGCGGGGTGTCGGAGAGTAGCTGTTTGCAGTGCCAGATAAACTCGCTAAATCCGCTGAACCCCAGCTTCTGACACAGCCGCATAATGGTGGCGGTAGAGACGAACGTCGCCTGCGCCAGCTCGCGAACCGTAATCTTGCCCACCAGCAGCGGGTGTTCTGTCAGGTGGGCGAGGACGCGATACTCCGCGCGGGTAAGCGATTCCCCGCGGGTTAACAGCGTGGCCAGGCGGTTATCCATTATTCGCCGGTTCAACCGGCAGGTCGTCACGCGCACCCCATTCGCTCCAGGCACCGTCGTAGAGCGTGACGTCGTTAACGCCGAGCGTGGCGAGCGCCAGAATGACCACGCAGGCCGTGACGCCGGAGCCACAGCTGGCGATAATCGGACGGTGTAAATCCACGCCCTGACGCGCAAAGATGGCACGCAGCTCGTCGGTGGTTTTCAGCTCGCCCTCAAACACCAGATCGCCCCATGGCACGTTCAGCGCACCGGGAATATGTCCGCGCCTAAGCCCCGGACGCGGTTCATCCGCCTCGGCATTGAAACGTGGCGCAGGGCGGGCATCAACGATTTGGGCCGTTTTTTCGTGGCTTACAACCAGCACATCGGTCAGGCGTTTCACTACGTGTGCGTCGAACGTGGCATCGAACTCGCCTTCCGGCAGCGTCACGTCGCCCTGCTGAAGCGGCAGTTCGTCACGCTTCCAGCCCGCGAGGCCGCCTGCCAGAATCGAGACTTTTTCCACGCCGAAGTTTTTCAACATCCACCACGCGCGCGGGGCTGAGAAGAGGTTACCTTCATCATAAACAACGAGGTGTTTGTCTTTGCTGACGCCCAGCTCGCGCATCGCCACGGAAAACGCTTCCGGACGCGGCAGCATGTGCGGCAGGGGAGAGGTGTGATCGGAGAGGGCTTCAATATCAAAAAATACCGCACCCGGCAGATGTCCGGCGCGGTATTCACCGGGCACGTCACGATGCTCTTGTCCCGGAGGGGCCATACGCGCGTCAATAATCTGCACTTCCGGATCGTCGCCGTGCTCAATCAGCCAGTCGGCAGCGACAAAATATGAGGTGGACATGGGTTGCCTCCATTCTTTTCCGTAAAAAAGGATTGTCGGTGTTTTTTCTGACACCGACAAGCAAACCACGTTCAACTCGCGAGCAAGCCCCTATTTTTTCACCGGTTCGCCGTCCTGCCAGGCTTTTTGCAGCGCTGGCCAGTAGTCGCGGTTAGCCTCGATCATCTCATCCAGTATCGCCTTCGCGTGTTCCATGGTCGGCACGGTGCGGTTGAGAGTGAAGGCCTGAAGGGCTTTCTCATAACTCCCTTCAATCGTCGCTTCCACCAGCAGCTGTTCAGAGGCGAGCTGCTGCTGCAAAAGGGTCTGATGGAACAGCGGCACCTGACCGATGCGGACAGGCTCTGGCCCTTCGGAGGTGATATAAGCAGGCACTTCCACCACGGCATCGTAAGGCAGGTTGGTAATCGCGCCGCGGTTTTCCACCATCACCAGATGGCGGCTGTGCAGGTTAAAGGCCAGCGAGCAGGCGACGTCGACGATAAATTCACCGTGCACGCCCACGTGGAAGGCATCCGGCAGGATCCCGGTGCGCTTGTACTCTTCGGCGGCAGCGAACAGCTTTTTCTCGCGCCCGTCCATCACTTCATTGGCGCGGGTATAGTCCGGGTTCTGATGCGCCACAATCTGGTTCGGCATCAGGTAATACTGCAGATACGGGTTCGGCAGGTACTCCGGGAAGTTATCCATGATCGGCTTAATGTTGCGCCAGGTTTTCACCCATGACGGATCCGAATGCTGCGGGTCGGTTTTGGCTGCATCTTCCGTCAGCAGGCCAAACTTTGCGATATGCTTACGCAGCTCCGGCAGCTTGTCCTCACCGTCCACCCGCACGCGGGTAAACCAGCCGAAGTGGTTCAGACCAAAGTAGTCGACCTCCAGCTTGCGGCGATCGACACCCAGAATCGCCCCCATGTTACGCATCGCCGCCACCGGCATATCGCAAATGTTCAGCACGCGTGCGTTCGGGCGCAGGCGTCGCACCCCGTCAGCGACGATCGCCGCCGGGTTGGAGTAGTTCACGATCCACGCCTTCTCATGCGCGTAGCGTTCCACCCGATCGATAAGCTCTACCATCGGCAGAATGGTGCGCAGACCATACGCCAGCCCGCCGGGTCCGCAGGTTTCCTGGCCAACCACGCCGTGGCGCAGCGGGATCTTCTCGTCCTGCTCGCGCATTTTGTACTGGCCGACCCGCATCTGGGCGAAGATAAAATGCGCGCCGCTGAAGGCCACTTCCGGGTCACCGGTGACGGTGAATTTAATGCTCTGGCTGTGGTCACGAATGACCTTCTCGACAACCGGCGCAATGGTGTTCTGACGTGTCTCGTCGATGTCGTAGAGGCGGATTTCGGCCAGCGGGAAATCCTGCAGGCGCACCATCAGGCTTTTCACAATACCCGGCGTGTAGGTGCTGCCGCCGCCGGCAATCGACAGAATGAATGGGGGTGTAAACATCTTTAGCTCCTTTCAGAGAAACGTCTCAACGGCTTCTCGCATTTTTTTGACATGCAGCCCGTAGACCACCTGAACGTTGTTACCTTGTTTGATAATCCCTTTCGCGCCGGTCGCCTTCAGGCGCGGCTCGTCGATGAGGGTGACGTCCTTCACCGTGACGCGTAAGCGGGTATAGCAGTTATCCACCACGTCAATATTTTCCCGACCGCCGAGACCCACCACGATGGATTCGCCCAGCCCGTCGTTGTTACCCTTCGCCTGGTACTCCTGCTTGCTGTAGAGGCGCGTCTCCTTATCGTCATCCTCACGGCCCGGCGTCTTCATGTCGAAGCGCAGGATCAGGAAGCGGAACACCGCGAAGTAGAGGATGAACATGATCAGCCCGACCAGGAGGTACATCGGCCAGTTGGATTTCTCCGTGCCCAGCGGCAGGTTGTAGAGGATGAAATCAATGATCCCGTTAGCGCCGATGGCGTGAACGCCCAGCAGCGAGAACAGCATCATGCCGATGCCGGTCAGGACCGCGTGCACCACGAACAGCAGCGGGGCGACAAACAGGAAGGAGAACTCAATGGGTTCGGTCACGCCGACCAGCACAGAGGTGAGCGCTGCCGGGATCAGAATGGCTTTCGCAATGGCTTTACGCTCCGGCTTTGCGGTCATGTACATCGCCAGCGCGGCGGCAGGCAGGCCAAACATCTTGCTGATGCCGCGGGCGTCCCACACCACGGTGCTGCTGAGCTGTTTCACCTCCGGGCAGGCCATCTCGGCAAAATAGATATTGCGCGCGCCCTGGTAAACCGTGCCGCACACCTCCTGCGTGCCGCCCAGCTCGGTATACAGGAACGGGGTATAGACCAGATGATGCAGGCCGGTAGGCACCAGAATACGTTCCAGGAACCCGTAGATGGCGACGCCCAAAGGCCCGGAGCCCTTGATGGCCAGCGCCATCGCGCTAATCCCATGCTGGGCAAACGGCCACACTTCACTCATTACCACGCCGAGCAGCATGGCGACCGGGAGCATTACAATGGCAACAAAGCAGTGGCCGGAGTAAATTGCCATCGCGCCGTTAAACTGTACGCCGGAGTATTTGTTGTACAGATAGCCGGAAAGCGCACCGGTCAGGATCCCGGCAAAAACCCCCATCTCCAGCACCTGCACGCCCATCACCATCGTCTGCCCGGCGGCTTTCATCTGATCCGCCGCGGCCAGCGCACCCTGGAGCTGCAGCGTGACGTTCATGGCGTTGATAAACACCACAAAGGTCACCAGGCCAATCAGCGCGGCATAGCCTTTATCGCGCGTCGCGAGGCCAATCGGGATACCGACGGCAAACACCAGCGCCAGGTTGACCAGCACCGACACGGCCGATTTCGCGATAAGCTGACCAAGATGCTGAATGAAAGGATGACCAAGAAACGGCAGATATTCCGCGAGATTGCCGTTACCCAGCACGTTACCAAAGGCGATAAACAGACCGACGATCGGTAAGATCAGTACCGGTCCGTACAATGATTTTCCAAAATTTTGTAGGGCGTTCACGGCTCGTTTCATGGCTTTCTCTCTTATTGAACCGCGCACTCGGGGTGCGTGTTGAGCTTAAAACTAGCAGGCTCCCGGCGAGCTTATCCAGCTATCTTGTTGTTTTAAAAACAAATGACGTGAAACGTTACATGTAACGTTTCACCCTGTGATCGGCGTAGCACCAGCGGGTTGCCGGTTTGACTCACTCTGCGAGGCGCTTTCCAGATTCTAAAATTGGACTTTTTGAATTAATGAAACTTGCGGATAATACTTATCCGGACGACGACCAACGGGCCCCGTGGGCCAGGGACAAAGGATGAAACCGTTTCGCTTAGCCGCGCTCTCTCTCGCGCTGCTTACCACATTTACGCTTGTCGGCTGTGATAACAGCGACGATAACACTCAATCTGCGGCTCCCGCCGCTTCCACCCCATCAACACCGAAAGCCGCGGAAAAGCCCGACGCTGACAAGCTGGCAAAACTGGCGGCGCAGAGTCAGGGCAAAGCGTTAACCCTGCTGGATGCCTCAGAAGTGCAGCTGGACGGCGCGGCCACGCTGGTGCTGACATTCTCGGTTCCGCTGAATCCCGATCAGGATTTCGCGAAAACGGTGCATGTCGTGGACAAGAAAAGCGGCAAAGTTGACGGGGCGTGGGAACTTGCGCCTAACCTGAAAGAGCTTCGTCTGCGCCATCTGGAGCCCAACCGCAACCTGGTCGTCACCGTTGAACGTGGCCTGCAGGGGCTGAATAAGGCGACGTTCGGCACTGATTATGAAAAAGCCCTGACCACCCGGGACGTCGAGCCTACCGTCGGCTTTGCCAGCCGCGGCTCGCTGCTGCCGGGCAAAGTGGTCGAAGGTCTGCCGGTGATGGCGCTCAACGTTAACAACGTGGACGTCAATTTCTATCGCGTGAAGCCTGAATCGCTGGCCTCCTTTGTCAGCCAGTGGGAATACCGCAACGCGCTGACCAACTGGGAATCCGACAACCTGCTGAAGATGGCGGAGCTGGTGTACACCGGTCGCTTCGATCTTAATCCGGCGCGCAATACGCGTGAAAAATTGCTGCTGCCGCTAAAGGATATTAAACCGCTTCAGCAGTCTGGCGTGTATATCGCGGTCATGAACCAGGCCGGGCATTACAACTACAGCAACGCCGCAACGCTCTTTACCTTAAGTGATATTGGGCTGTCCGCTCACCGTTATCATAACCGCCTGGATATCTTTACCCAGAGCCTGGAGAACGGCGCGGCGCAATCCGGCGTGACCGTGACCCTGCTGAACGACAAAGGGCAGACCCTTGCCGAAGCGAACAGCGACGGCGATGGTCACGCTAAACTTGAAACCGACAAAGAAGCCGCGCTGATCCTGGCCAGCAAAGACGGTCAGACCACGCTGCTTGACCTCAAGCTACCGGCCCTTGACCTGGCGGAGTTCGACATTGCAGGGAGCCCTGGCTACAGCAAGCAATTCTTTATGTTTGGCCCGCGCGATCTCTACCGTCCGGGCGAAACGGTGATCCTGAACGGTCTGCTGCGCGACAGCGACGGTAAGCCACTGCCCGATCAGCCGGTGAAGCTTGACGTGCTGCGTCCGGACGGACAGGTGGCGCGTAGCGTCGTCGTGCAGCCTGAAAACGGTCTCTATCGCTTTAACTACCCGCTGGACAGCGGGGCGCAGACCGGCATGTGGCATATCCGCGCCAATACGGGCGATAACCTGCAGCGTCTGTGGGACTTCCACGTCGAAGATTTTATGCCTGAGCGGATGGCACTTAACCTGACGGGGCAAAAAGCGCCGGTTTCACCGCAGGATAACGTCGACTTTTCTGTGGTGGGCTATTACCTCTATGGTGCCCCGGCCAACGGTAACGCTCTGCAGGGACAACTTTTCCTGCGTCCACTGCGCGACGCGGTTCCGGCACTGCCGGGCTTCCAGTTTGGTGATATCGCCGAGGAAAACCTGAGCCGCAGTCTGGATGAAGTTCAGCTTACGCTGGATGAACAGGGGCGTGGCGCGGTCTCTACGGAGAGCCAGTGGAAAGAGGTGCACTCTCCTTTACAGCTGATCCTGCAGGCCAGCCTGCTGGAGTCAGGCGGTCGTCCGGTGACGCGTCGTGCTGAGCAGGCTATCTGGCCTGCTGCGGAATTGCCGGGCATCCGTCCTCAGTTCGCCAGCAAGGCGGTTTATGACTACCGCACCGATACCACCGTCAACCAGCCGATTGTCGACGAGAACGGCAACGCCAGTTTCGATATCGTCTATGCCGATGCCAGTGGGGCAAAAAAGGCGGTTTCCGGGTTACAGGTGCGTCTGATCCGCGAACGTCGGGATTATTACTGGAACTGGTCCGAAAGCGAGGGCTGGCAGTCGCAGTTTGATCAAAAAGATCTGATCGAAGGCGAGCAGGAGTTGACCCTCAAGGCTGATGAAACCGGCAAAGTCACTTTCCCGGTTGAGTGGGGTTCCTATCGTCTGGAGGTTAAAGCACCGGACGACATGGTCAGCAGCGTGCGCTTCTGGGCGGGCTATAGCTGGCAGGATAATAGCGACGGCACCGGGGCTGCGCGCCCTGACCGCGTCACCCTGAAACTGGATAAACCGGGTTATCAGCCTGGCGATACTATCAACCTGCACATTGCTGCACCGGCCGCCGGCAAGGGCTATGCCATGATCGAATCCAGCGAAGGGCCGCTGTGGTGGAAAGAGATCGATGTTCCGGCAAACGGGCTGGATCTCGCTATCCCGGTCGATAAAGCCTGGAAACGTCACGATCTTTATCTCAGCACGCTGGTGGTACGCCCTGGTGATAAATCCAAATCCGCCACGCCGAAACGTGCGGTCGGCCTGCTGCATCTGCCGATGGGGGACGAAAATCGCCGCCTGAATATTGCGCTGGATAACCCGCAGAAAATGCGTCCAAACCAGACGCTCTCTGTGAAGGTAAAAGCCAGCGTGAAAGAGGGCGCAGTGCCGCAGAAAGTGAACGTGCTGGTCTCGGCGGTGGACAGCGGCGTGCTGAACATTACCGACTACGTCACGCCGGATCCGTGGCAGGCTTTCTTTGGTCAGAAGCGCTACGGCGCGGATATCTACGATATCTATGGTCAGGTCATTGAAGGCCAGGGCCGCCTCGCCGCGCTGCGTTTTGGTGGCGACGGGGATGAGCTGAAGCGCGGCGGCAAACCGCCGGTGAACCACGTCACCATTATTGCCCAGCAGGCGCAGCCGGTAACGCTGGATGCTAACGGGGAAGGCACCGTTACGCTGCCGATTGGCGACTTCAACGGCGAGCTGCGTCTGATGGCGCAGGCCTGGACAGAAGACGATTTCGGCAGCAGCGAAAGCAAAGTGATTGTTGCCGCGCCAGTGATTACTGAACTGAATACGCCGCGCTTCCTGGCAAGCGGCGATACTTCACGCTTAACGCTGGACCTCACCAACCTGACCGATCAGCCGCAAACGCTGAACGTGGCGTTAAACGCGACCGGCAAACTGACGCTGGAAGGGGCGCAGCCGCAGCCGGTGCGACTGCCACCAGGTGCGCGGACGACTCTGTTTATTCCGGTGCGCGCGCTGGACGGCTACGGAGACGGTGAAGTGACTGCGCAGGTGACCGGCCTGCAGCTTCCGGGCGAGACCTTTGCCCCGCAGCAGAAGAGCTGGAAAATCGGTGTCCGTCCGGCGTTCCCGGCGCAGACGGTGAATACCGGGGCCATGCTGAATCCGGGTGAGTCCTGGACAGCACCGGGGCAGCATATCAACGGCTTCTCTCCTGCAACGCTGCAGGGGCAACTGCTGCTGAGCGGTAAACCACCGCTCAATCTGGCGCGCTATATCCGCGAGTTGCAGGCTTATCCTTATGGTTGCCTTGAGCAAACCACCAGCGGCCTGTTCCCGTCGCTCTATACCAACGCGGCACAGCTGAAGGCGCTTGGCATCAAAGGTGATACGGACGACAAACGCCGTACCGCCATTGATATCGGCATCTCCCGTCTGCTGCAGATGCAGCGTGATGACGGTGGTTTCGCGCTGTGGGATAAAAACGGTCCGGAAGAGTACTGGCTGACCGCCTATGTCACTGACTTCCTGGTGCGCGCAGGCGAGCAGGGTTACAGCGTGCCGGCCGACGCGGTCAATAACGCGAATAGCCGTTTGCTGCGCTATCTGCAGGACCCGGGCATGATGTCCATTCGCTACAGTGACGATACGCAGGCCAGCAAGTTCGCTGTGCAGGCCTATGCCGCGCTGGTGCTGGCGCGTCAGCAAAAAGCACCGCTGGGTGCGCTGCGTGAAATCTGGGATCGTCACGATCAGGCGGCTTCCGGTCTGCCGCTGATGCAGCTCGGTATGGCGCTTAAGCTGATGGGCGATGCCCCACGCAGCCAGCAGGCGCTGGGTCTGGCGCTCAAAACGCCGCGTAACGACAGTAAAACATGGATGGCCGATTACGGCAGCACGCTTCGCGATAACGCGCTGATGCTCTCCCTTCTCGAGGAGTACAAGCTGTTGCCGGATGCGCAAAATACGCTGTTGAATGCGTTGTCTGAAGAGGCCTTCAGCCAGCGCTGGTTGTCAACGCAGGAGAGCAACGCGCTGTTCCTGGCCGGACGTTCGCTGCAAACCTTGTCCGGTGCGTGGCAGGCTCAAACCTCGCTGTCTGATACCGCATCCGGTGGGGATCAGACGCAGGTGCAAAACCTCACCGGTGACCAGCTTGGTGCATTGCAGGTCACTAATACCGGCACAACCCCGCTGTGGGTTCGCCTGGACAGCACAGGTTATCCTGAAGATGCGCCGCAGCCGAGCTCGAACGTGCTGCAGGTTGAACGTCATATTCTGGCAACCGACGGCAGCACGAAATCGCTCTCCTCACTGAAGAGCGGTGAGCTGGTGCTGGTCTGGCTGGAGGTGAAAGCCAGCCAGAACGTGCCGGACGCGCTGGTGGTGGATCTTCTCCCTGCCGGTCTGGAGCTGGAAAACCAGAACCTGGCAAGCAGCAGCGCCAGCCTGCAGGACAGCGGCAGTGAAGTGCAGAACCTGCTGAGCCAGATGCAGCAGGCGGACATTCAGCATATGGAATTCCGCGACGACCGCTTTGTTGCAGCAGTGCCGGTGAACGAAGGTCAGCCGGTCACGCTGGTTTATCTGGCGCGCGCGGTGACGCCGGGCACCTATCAGGTGCCGGTTCCGATGGTGGAGTCTATGTACGTGCCGCAGTGGCGAGCAACGGGGGCGGCCAGTGGCCCGCTGATTGTTGTTCCGTAATATGCTGATGGCTCGTCTGATACGCTCCCGCTGGCTGTGGCTGGCGGGAGCGCTTCTCATTTTATGGGGGCTGATTCTGGCTGCTGACCGCCTGTGGCCGTTGCCTCTGAAAGAGGTTAACCCCGCCCGGGTCGTGGTGGATGAGAAGGGCACCCCACTCTGGCGTTTTGCCGATAGCGACGGCATCTGGCGCTATCCGGTGACGATCGAAGAGGTCTCCCCCCGTTATCTTGAGGCGCTGATCCAGTACGAAGATCGCTGGTTCTGGGATCATCCAGGCGTCAACCCGCTCTCTGTTCTGCGCGCCGCCTGGCAGGATTTAACTTCCGGAAAGGTTGTCTCCGGCGGCAGTACGCTCACCATGCAGGTGGCGCGGTTGCTGGATCCGCATCCGCGGACTCTGGGGGGCAAAATTCGTCAGCTCTGGCGGGCGTTGCAGCTGGAGTGGCATCTTTCCAAGCGAGATATTCTCACGCTCTATCTTAACCGTGCGCCGTTTGGCGGCACGTTGCAGGGCGTGGGGGCAGCAAGCTGGACCTATCTGGGAAAACCCCCGTCACAGCTCAGCTACTCCGACGCGGCGCTGCTGGCGGTGCTGCCTCAGGCACCAAGCCGTTTACGCCCGGACCGCTGGCCTGAACGGGCTGAAGCGGCGCGCAATAAGGTGCTCGACCGCATGGCGACGCAGGGCGTCTGGTCCGCAAAGCAGGTCCAGGAATCCCGTGAAGAGTCGATATGGCTGGCGCCCCGGCAGATGCCGCAGCTGGCACCGCTCTTTGCACGCATGATGCTCAGTAAAAGCCACGACACGAAAATTGTCACCACGCTGGATGCCGGTTTGCAGCGGCAGCTGGAAGAGCTGGCGATGAACTGGAAATCCCGCCTGCCGGCCCGCAGCTCGCTGGCGATGATCGTCGTGGATCATACCGATATGAAAGTGCGCGGCTGGGTCGGGTCGGTGGATATTAACGATGACACGCGCTTTAGCCACGTGGATATGGTCAATGCGATCCGATCTCCGGGATCGGTGTTAAAACCCTTTATCTACGGCATGGCGCTGGATGAGGGATTGATCCATCCCGCCTCGTTGCTACAAGACGTGCCAAGAAAAACCGGCGATTATCGCCCGGGGAATTTTGACAGCGGATTCCACGGGCCGGTCAGCATGAGCGAAGCGCTGGTGCGCTCCCTCAACCTGCCCGCTGTGCAGGTGCTGGAAGCCTACGGGCCTAAACGGTTTACCGGCATGCTCAGTAACGCAGGCTTGCCGCTGATCCTGCCCGCGGGGGCGCAGCCGAATCTGTCCCTGATCCTCGGCGGGGCAGGCGCGCGGCTGGCCGATATCGCCGCGGCCTACAGCGCCTTTGCCCGCCACGGTAAGGCGGGAAGGCTGCGGCTACAGCCTGGCGATCCGCTCATTGAGCGTCCGCTGCTGTCTCCGGGCTCGGCGTGGATTATTCGCCGTATTCTGGCCAACGAGGCGCAGCCGCTACCGGATAACGCGCTGCCGCAGGTTGCGCCGCTGGCCTGGAAAACGGGCACCAGCTACGGCTACCGCGATGCCTGGGCCATCGGTCTGAATGCCCGCTACGTGATAGGCATCTGGACCGGAAGACCGGACGGTACGCCCGTGGCGGGACAGTTTGGTTTTGCCAGCGCCGTGCCGCTGTTAAACCAGGTGAATAACCTGCTTCAGTCACGTTCCACGGTCGACGAAGCCCGCCTCCCGCGCGATCCGCGCCCGGCAAGCGTCGGGCGGGGCGTGATTTGCTGGCCTGGCGGTCAGTCGTTGCCGGAAGGCAGTGAAAACTGTCGACGTCGTCTCTCGACCTGGCTGCTGGAGGGGAGTGAGCCGCCCACGCTGCTGTTGCCGGAGCAGGAAGGCATTCGCGGTATTCGTTTCCCGGTCTGGCTGGATAAAACGGGCAAACGTGTGGCGGCAGATTGCCCGGATGCAACAGAGAAAGACCTTGACGTCTGGCCGCTGCCGCTGGAGCCCTGGCTGCCTGCAAACGAGCGTCGTGCGGTACGCGTCCCACCCTCATCACCAGACTGTCCGCCGCTCTCGCAGGACGCGCCTGCGCCACTCATTCTGACCGGCATACGTGTAGGCGCCGTGATTAAACGCCTGCCGGGAGAATCCCGCGTTTCGCTGCCGCTTCAGGTGACCGGCATAAGCGGCGAGCGCTGGTGGTTTTTGAACGGTGAACCGCTGAATGTGAAAGGGAAAGTTTACACATTACAACTTGATAAAGCGGGCGATTATCAGTTACTCGTTATGGATGAGACCGGGCAGGTTGTGACAGTGAATTTCGCGTTACAGTGACGCAAAAACAGCTTTCAGCGGTGAGCTGTTGCTGAAACTCGTCTTATTTTAAAAAAATGTTACCTGAATCCATAGGCAATGGCGGGATTGCTCATTATAATCCGCGCCACACCATACTCAGGTATGCAAAACAACAGAACATTGACAGAGGTTATCATGGCTATTGAACGTACTTTTTCCATCATCAAACCAAACGCGGTGGCAAAAAACGTTATTGGCAGCATCTTCGCTCGCTTTGAATCAGCAGGGTTCAAAATTGTTGGCACCAAAATGCTGCACCTGACCGTTGAACAGGCTCGTGGTTTCTACGCTGAGCACGAAGGTCGCCCATTCTTTGACGGCCTGGTTGAGTTCATGACCTCTGGCCCAATCGTGGTTTCCGTACTGGAAGGCGAAAATGCGGTACAGCGTCACCGCGACCTGCTGGGTGCCACCAACCCGGACAACGCGCTGGCAGGTACCCTGCGCGCTGACTACGCTGACAGCTTCACCGAGAACGGTACTCACGGTTCTGACTCCGTTGAATCTGCTGCGCGCGAAATCGCTTTCTTCTTCGCTGAAGGCGAAGTGTGTCCACGTACCCGTTAATTTAACGGTTTCGTTTACACATTATTTTCGTAAATGCCACGTCCAGACGTGGCATCCCTGCGTCAGAGTTTGTACAATGCAACGCCCCGGACGAGCAGACCGCTTTCCGGGGCGTTTCTATTCAACCCTCCATGGGCCATAACGTGTAACAACGAGGCCGGTAAATATTATGTCTGAATTAGTGAATACCTCCGAAGTCGCCATTCCTGCGGTTCCCAATAAAAATGGAAAAATCAACCTGCTGGATCTGAACCGTCAGCAGATGCGCGAGTTCTTCAAAGAGATGGGCGAAAAGCCGTTTCGTGCCGATCAGGTCATGAAGTGGATGTACCATTACTGCAGCGACAATTTTGATGACATGACTGACATCAACAAGGCTCTGCGTAATAAGCTCAAAGAAGTGGCTGAAATTCGCGCGCCGGAAGTGGTGGAAGAGCAGCGCTCCGCCGATGGCACCATCAAATGGGCGATTGCGGTTGGCGATCAGCGCGTTGAAACCGTCTACATCCCGGAAGAAGACCGTGCCACACTGTGTGTCTCCTCTCAGGTGGGCTGTGCGCTGGAGTGCAAATTCTGCTCAACTGCGCAGCAAGGCTTTAACCGTAACCTGCGCGTATCAGAAATTATCGGCCAGGTCTGGCGTGCCGCGAAAATCGTCGGTGCGGCAAAAGTGACCGGTACGCGTCCCATCACCAACGTGGTAATGATGGGGATGGGTGAGCCGCTGCTGAACCTGACTAACGTGGTGCCGGCAATGGAAATCATGCTGGATGACTTCGGTTTTGGTCTGTCCAAGCGCCGCGTGACGCTCTCTACCTCAGGCGTTGTGCCTGCGCTGGACAAGCTCGGCGACATGATTGACGTTGCGCTGGCGATCTCCCTGCACGCGCCAAACGATGAAATTCGTGACGAAATTGTGCCGATCAACAAAAAGTACAATATCGAAACCTTCCTCGCTGCCGTGCGTCGCTATCTGGAAAAATCCAACGCCAATCAGGGCCGCGTGACCATCGAGTACGTGATGCTTGACCACGTCAACGACGGTACCGAGCATGCGCACCAGCTGGCGGAGCTGCTGAAAGATACGCCATGCAAAATCAACCTGATCCCCTGGAACCCGTTCCCGGGCGCGCCGTATGGCCGTAGCTCGAACAGCCGTATCGATCGCTTCTCCAAGGTGCTGATGGAGTATGGTTTCACCACCATCGTGCGTAAAACCCGTGGTGATGACATTGATGCCGCATGCGGACAGCTGGCAGGTGATGTGATTGACCGTACCAAACGTACCCTGCGTAAACGTATGCAGGGTGAGGCCATCGCGGTTAAAGCTGTTTGATTAATATGCACTCACGGCGCATTATTTGCGCCGTGAAGCATAATCTTACTGAATAATCAGTCAGATTCGTGATGACTGAATAATAATTACGGTGCGTTTCATCCGACTTTCGGGCAGTATGTAACGACGTAACAACAGTTTAGCCGTTCGGGCAGTCTGTACTGTCATCTCCCGGCTGACAGTCTTATACTGTCTGTTCAAGGTTAACTGACCAGAAGTTTCGCGGTGCGGGTGGCATTGTGACTCACCGGCACCTGAACCCTTATTTTTCACGTACCAGTAGTTGTAGCGAATGAATACTGAAGCCACTCACGACCAACATGAAGCACTCTCCACTGGCGTTCGTCTTCGCAACGCCCGTGAACAACTCGGACTCAGCCAGCAAGCCGTTGCGGAACGCTTGTGCCTGAAGGTTTCCACGGTTCGCGATATTGAAGAAGATAAGGCGCCTGCCGATCTGGCTTCAACCTTCCTGCGCGGTTATATCCGCTCTTACGCAAAACTGGTGCACATCCCCGAAAACGAATTACTGCCCATGATGGAGAAGCAGGCACCGGTCCGTGCAGCAAAAGTTGCGCCGATGCAGACCTTCTCCCTGGGGAAACGTCGTAAAAAACGTGATGGCTGGCTGATGAGCTTTACCTGGCTGGTGCTGTTTGTGGTGGTCGGTCTGACCGGTGCCTGGTGGTGGCAAAACCATAAGGCACAGCAGGAAGAGATTACCACGATGGCCGATCAATCCTCGGCCGAACTCAACCAGGCCGGAACGGATAACGCCCAGAACGTGCCGCTGAATACCAACGGCGCAGCCTCCTCCAGCGAGCCACAGACGGCCGCGACAGAGCCCCCGGCAACAGACGCGCCGGCGACCGGTACAGCACCGGCTCCGGGTGCAACGGCTAGCACCGCTGCGCCTCAGGCTCAGGATCAAAACACGGTGGTCTCTCCTTCCCAGGCGAATGTGGATACTGCGGCAAACGCGCCAGCGGCCACGCAGCCTGCAGACAATACCGCAGCGTCTCTGCCAACCAACCCGGCAGGTACTGCAACTCCTGAAGCCGATCCCAACGCACTGGTGATGAACTTCAACGCCGACTGCTGGCTGGAAGTGACTGACGCGACAGGTAAAAAGTTGTTCAGCGGCCTGCAGCGTAAAGATGGCACGTTAAACCTAACCGGCCAGGCGCCTTATAAACTTAAAATCGGCGCTCCGGCAGCGGTACAGATCCAGTATCAAGGAAAACCTGTCGACCTGAGCCGCTTTATCAGAACTAACCAGGTTGCACGTCTTACCGTTAATGCCGAACAATCAGCAGCACAGTAACAGACGGGCAACGCGGGAGATTTTTCATGCATAACCAGGCTCCGATTCAACGTAGAAAATCGAAACGGATTTACGTTGGGAATGTGCCAGTCGGCGATGGGGCACCTATCGCCGTTCAGTCGATGACCAATACGCGCACCACCGATGTGGAAGCCACGGTCAATCAAATCAAAGCATTAGAGCGAGTAGGCGCGGACATCGTTCGCGTCTCCGTCCCGACCATGGATGCCGCCGAAGCGTTCAAGCTGATCAAACAGCAGGTCAGCGTTCCTCTGGTCGCGGATATCCACTTCGACTACCGCATCGCACTGAAAGTGGCCGAATACGGCGTCGACTGCCTGCGCATTAACCCGGGCAACATCGGTAACGAAGAGCGTATCCGCATGGTTGTGGACTGCGCCCGTGACAAAAATATTCCTATCCGTATCGGCGTCAACGCCGGTTCCCTGGAAAAAGATCTGCAGGAAAAATACGGTGAGCCTACGCCGCAGGCGTTGCTTGAATCCGCAATGCGTCACGTTGATCATCTGGATCGTCTTAACTTTGATCAGTTCAAAGTCAGCGTGAAAGCGTCCGATGTTTTCCTTGCGGTGGAATCTTACCGTCTGCTGGCAAAACAGATCGATCAGCCTCTGCACCTCGGGATCACCGAAGCGGGTGGCCTGCGTAGCGGTTCTGTAAAATCCGCGATCGGTCTGGGGCTGCTGCTCTCCGAAGGGATCGGCGATACCCTGCGCGTGTCGCTGGCGGCCGATCCGGTTGAAGAGATCAAAGTCGGTTTCGATATCCTGAAATCACTGCGTATCCGCTCGCGCGGGATCAACTTCATTGCCTGCCCAACCTGCTCACGTCAGGAGTTTGATGTGATCGGTACGGTGAATGCCCTGGAGCAACGTCTGGAAGATATTATTACCCCGATGGACGTCTCGATTATCGGCTGCGTGGTGAACGGTCCGGGTGAAGCACTGGTGTCAACCCTGGGCGTTACCGGCGGTAACAAGAAAAGTGGTCTCTATGAAGATGGCGTTCGTAAAGATCGTCTGGATAATAGTGACATGATCGACCAGCTTGAAGCCCGTATCCGTGCCAAAGCCGCCATGATGGACGAGACACAGCGTATCAGCGTTCAGCAGGTTGAAAAATAACGTGATGGGAAGCCGCGAGCTTCCCATGTATGATTGAACCCATTCTTTGGGTTTTTTTTGTATATAGAAAGAGAATAAACGTGGCAAAAAACATTCAAGCCATCCGCGGCATGAACGATTATCTGCCTGGCGAAACCGCCATCTGGCAGCGCATTGAAGGCACGCTGAAGCAGGTGCTCGGCAGCTACGGTTACAGCGAAATCCGTTTGCCGATTGTAGAGCAGACCCCGTTATTCAAACGCGCGATCGGTGAAGTGACCGACGTGGTTGAAAAAGAGATGTACACCTTTGAGGACCGCAACGGCGACAGCCTGACCCTGCGTCCGGAAGGTACGGCGGGCTGCGTACGCGCCGGCATCGAACATGGTCTTCTGTACAATCAGGAGCAGCGCCTGTGGTATATCGGCCCGATGTTCCGCCACGAACGTCCTCAGAAAGGTCGTTATCGCCAGTTCAACCAGCTGGGTGTGGAAGTCTTTGGTCTGCAGGGGCCAGACATCGACGCCGAGTTGATTATGCTGACCGCCCGCTGGTGGCGTGCGCTGGGCATCTCTGAGCACGTTTCTCTTGAACTTAACTCTATCGGTTCGCTGGAAGCGCGCGCTAACTACCGTGACGCGCTGGTGGCGTTCCTGGAGCAGCATAAAGATAAGCTGGACGAAGACTGCAAACGTCGTATGTACAGCAACCCGCTGCGCGTACTGGATTCAAAAAATGCAGATGTCCAGGCGCTGCTGAACGATGCGCCTGCGCTGGGTGACTACCTGGACGATGAATCTCGCGAACACTTCGCAGGTCTGTGCAAGCTGCTTGAAGCGGCGGGCATTGCCTACACCGTGAACCAGCGTCTGGTGCGCGGTCTGGACTACTATAACCGCACCGTGTTTGAGTGGGTTACCACCAGCCTCGGCTCGCAGGGCACCGTGTGTGCAGGCGGTCGTTATGACGGTCTGGTAGAGCAGCTTGGCGGTCGCGCCGCGCCTGCGGTTGGCTTCGCGATGGGCCTTGAGCGACTTGTTTTGCTGGTTCAGGCAGTTAATCCGGAATTTAAAGCAGATTCCGTTGTCGATATATACCTGGTAGCCTCAGGCGCGGAAACGCAGTCTGCGGCGATGCAGCTTGCCGAACGCGTGCGCGATGCGCTGCCGACGGTGAAGCTGATGACCAACCATGGCGGCGGCAACTTCAAAAAACAGTTTGCTCGTGCCGATAAGTGGGGCGCAAGTATTGCACTGGTGCTGGGTGAGTCCGAAGTGGCTAACGGCGAAGTGGTGGTGAAAGACCTGCGCTCTGGTGAGCAGACAACGGTAACGCAGGACGGCGTTGCGGCGCACTTGCGCACTCTATTGGGCTAAGGAGAAGGACTGCGTGGAAATTTACGAGAACGAACACGATCAGGTCGACGCGATCAAACGCTTCTTTGCTGAAAACGGCAAAGCACTGGTGGTTGGCGTTATTTTAGGTGTGGGTGCCTTGATTGGCTGGCGCTACTGGAACAATCATCAGGCGGATTCCGCGCGCGGCGCGTCTCTGACCTATGAAAATACCGTGAGTGCCATTCGTGCCGATCAGCCGCAAACGCTGGCGGCGGCAGAAAAATTTGCCGCTGACAACAAAAACACCTACGGTGCACTGGCTGCGCTGGAAGTGGCTCAGCAGTACGTTGATAAAAACGAACTGGATAAAGCCGCTGCTCAGCTGACTCAGGGTCTTGCTGCGGCCAGCGATGAAAACCTGAAAGCGGTGATCAACCTGCGCCTGGCACGTATTCAGGTTCAGCAGAAAAAAGCTGACGATGCGCTGAAAACGCTCGATACCATCAAAGGCGAAGGTTTTGCTGCCATCGTTGCCGATCTGCGCGGTGAAGCACTGCTGAGCAAAGGTGACAAAGCGGGCGCGCGTAAAGCGTGGCAAGCTGGCGTGGATAGCAAAGCATCACCTGCGCTGAGCGAAATGATGCAGATGAAAATAAATAATTTGTCCGTCTGAGAGGGACCCGATGCAATTGCGTAAATTACTTCTGCCAGGACTGCTTTCTGTTACGTTATTGAGTGGTTGTTCACTGTTCAGTGGCGAAGAAGACGTTGTGAAAATGTCCCCACTGCCGACGGTTGAAAACCAGTTTACTCCCTCCACCGCATGGAGCACCTCCGTGGGCGATGGGATTGGTGACTTCTATTCCAACCTGCATCCGGCTTTTGCCGACAGCGTAATCTATGCGGCTGACCGCAAAGGTACCGTGAAAGCGGTGAACGCCGATGATGGAAAAGAAGTGTGGTCTGTTAACCTGGCGGAAAAAGACGGCTGGTTCTCCCGTAAACCTGCACTGCTGTCTGGCGGCCTGACCGTTGCCGGTGGCCACGTTTACGTGGGCAGCGAAAAAGCACAGGTTTATGCCCTGAACAGCAGCGACGGCTCCATCGCCTGGCAAACGACCGTGGCGGGTGAATCCCTGTCTCGTCCGGTGGTGAGCGACGGCCTGGTGCTGATTCATACCAGCAACGGCCAGCTACAGGCGCTGAACGAAGCGGACGGTCTGGTGAAATGGACCGTAAACCTGGATATGCCTGCGCTCTCCCTGCGCGGAGAATCCGCACCGGCTACCGCATTTGGTGCTGCCATTGTGGGCGGTGACAACGGTCGTGTGAGCGCCGTGCTGATGCAGCAGGGCCAGATGATCTGGCAGCAGCGTATCTCCCAGGCCACTGGCTCAACGGAAATTGACCGTCTGAGCGACGTAGACACTACGCCCGTTATCGTTAACGGTGTGGTGTACGCTCTGGCCTATAACGGCAACCTGACCGCGCTGGATCTGCGCAGCGGCCAGATCATGTGGAAACGTGAGCTGGGCTCGGTGAATGATTTCATCGTTGATGGTAACCGCATCTATATGGTTGACCAGAACGATCGCCTGCTGGCGCTGAGCACCGAAGGCGGCGTGACGCTGTGGACGCAAAGCGATCTGCTGCACCGTCTGCTGACTGCGCCGGCACTGTACAACGGTAGCCTGGTGGTCGGTGACAGCGAAGGGTATATGCACTGGATCGATCCGGATAATGGCCGCTTTGTTGCGCAGCAAAAAGTCGACAGCTCAGGTTTCCTGACCGACCCGGTTGTGGCTGACGGCAAACTGCTGATTCAGGCAAAAGACGGCACGCTGTACGCGATCACGCGTTAATTACCCGGCGGTTGTAGTATACTAAACGGCTCCTGTTCACTCAGGAGCCGTTTTGACATTTTTAAAAACGCTGCGAAAGCGACGTTATTTTGAATTTTATGAGGCTTCAAACATGGTACCTGTGGTCGCGCTTGTCGGGCGCCCTAACGTTGGAAAATCCACTCTTTTTAACCGTTTAACACGCACCCGTGATGCGCTGGTTGCGGATTTCCCGGGGCTGACGCGTGACCGTAAGTACGGTCGTGCAGAAGTAGAAGGACGCGAGTTCATCTGTATTGATACCGGTGGTATTGACGGTACGGAAGATGGCGTGGAAACCCGCATGGCGGAACAGTCGCTGCTGGCGATTGAAGAAGCCGACGTGGTGTTGTTCATGGTGGACGCGCGCGCTGGCCTGATGCCGGCGGACTCCGCTATCGCCAAACACCTGCGTTCGCGTGAAAAACCGACCTTCCTGGTGGCAAACAAAACTGACGGTATCGATGCCGATCAGGCTATCGCTGACTTCTGGTCACTGGGTCTGGGTGAGATCTACCCGATTGCCGCATCGCATGGCCGCGGCGTAACCAGTCTGCTGGAAACCGTTCTGCTGCCGTGGGTTGACGAAGTTAACCCGCCGGAAGAGGTGGACGAAGACGCGGAATACTGGGCGCAGTTTGAAGACGGCGAAGCGGGCGAAGAAGAAGAGCCTGAAGACGACTTCAACCCGCAGGATCTGCCGATCAAGCTGGCCATCGTCGGTCGTCCAAACGTAGGTAAGTCTACACTTACTAACCGTATTCTGGGTGAAGAGCGCGTGGTCGTTTACGACATGCCGGGCACCACCCGTGACAGTATTTACATCCCGATGCAGCGCGATGAGCGTGAATATGTTCTCATCGACACCGCCGGGGTGCGTAAGCGCGGGAAAATCACCGATGTGGTGGAAAAATTCTCCGTTATCAAAACCCTGCAGGCCATTGAAGATGCCAACGTGGTGCTGCTGGTCATTGATGCGCGCGAAGGTATCTCCGATCAGGACCTTTCTCTGCTCGGCTTTATCCTCAATAGTGGGCGCTCACTGGTTATCGTGGTCAACAAATGGGATGGCCTGAGCAATGAAGTGCGTGAGCAGGTGAAAGAGACCCTCGACTTCCGTCTGGGCTTTATCGACTTTGCCCGCGTACACTTCATCTCTGCGCTGCACGGCAGCGGTGTGGGTAATCTGTTCGAGTCCGTGCGTGAAGCCTACGATAGCTCCACCCGTCGTCAGAGTACCGCCATGCTGACCCGTATCATGAATATGGCTGCTGAAGACCATCAGCCGCCGCTGGTGCGCGGCCGTCGCGTGAAGCTGAAATATGCTCACGCCGGTGGTTATAACCCGCCAATCGTGGTGATTCACGGCAACCAGGTGAAAGACCTGCCGGATTCCTACAAGCGCTATCTGATGAACTACTTCCGTAAATCGCTGGACGTGATGGGCACGCCTATCCGTATCCAGTTCAAGGAAGGGGAAAACCCGTTCGCCAACAAGCGTAACACCCTGACGCCAAACCAGATGCGTAAGCGTAAGCGTTTGATTAAGCATATTAAGAAAAGCAAATAAACTTTGCTGAACTTACGAAAGCCCGCGTTTATCGCGGGCTTTTTTTTGCCCAATCATACCGCCGGTTTTCTCTGTGTGATGTCAATCACTATTCACTTTTAACCATGTTTAAATCTAAGAAAGTAGACAATCGTCGAATTTTCATCTTAAAGTCCAGGGTCTGGTACTAGACAAAACTAGCGCCTGGTTATCAAATGGTTAACCAACTTTTCGCCACAGGTAAAAAATCGGCCAGATACGTAACTGGCCGGCGTACCTGCTGGTGTTTACAAGCACGACGACATACCTTTCGGGAGAATTATGCAATCCTCTGTTAATCAAAAAGAGAGCCGAACGTTCTTCGGCCATCCGTATCCCCTCGGCTCGCTGTTTTTCACCGAGATGTGGGAACGTTTCTCGTTTTACGGCATTCGTCCGTTACTGATCCTGTTTATGGCCGCCACCGTCTATGATGGCGGGATGGGGCTGGCGCGTGAAAACGCCTCGGCGATAGTCGGGATCTTTGCCGGTACCATGTACCTGGCCGCGCTGCCGGGGGGCTGGCTGGCCGATAACTGGCTCGGCCAGCAGAGAGCAGTCTGGTACGGTTCCATTCTGATTGCGCTCGGTCACCTGTCGATTGCGCTGTCGGCCATCATGGGCGATAACCTGTTCTTTATCGGCCTGATGTTCATCGTTCTCGGCTCCGGCTTGTTCAAAACCTGTATTTCGGTGATGGTCGGTACCCTGTATAAAAAAGGCGACGCGCGTCGTGACGGCGGCTTCTCGCTGTTCTATATGGGCATCAATATGGGGTCGTTCATCGCGCCGCTGATTTCCGGCTGGCTGATCAAAACCCACGGCTGGCACTGGGGCTTTGGCATTGGCGGTATCGGGATGCTGGTCGCGCTGATTATCTTCCGCGTATTTGCCGTTCCGGCAATGAAACGCTATGACAGCGAAGTCGGGCTGGATTCCACCTGGAACAGCCCGGTCGTGAAACGTAACGGCGTAGGTGCCTGGCTGCTGGCCCTGGCGGTAGGTGTTGCGGTTCTCGTGACGCTGATTGCGCAAGGCGTGATTGTGATTAACCCGGTTGCGGTAGCCAGTGTGCTGGTTTACGTCATCGCGGCATCCGTTGCCCTCTATTTTATTTATCTGTTTGTTTTTGCGGGCCTGAACCGCAAAGAGCGCGCCAGGCTGCTGGTCTGTTTTATCCTGCTGATCTCGGCCGCGTTCTTCTGGTCCGCGTTTGAACAGAAGCCAACCTCGTTCAACCTGTTCGCCAACGACTACACTAACCGCATGATCGGTGATTTTGAAATTCCGGCGGTGTGGTTCCAGTCGATCAACGCCCTGTTTATTATTCTGCTGGCACCGGTGTTCAGCTGGGCATGGCCGAAGCTGGCGAGTATGAACATTCGCCCGGGCAGTATCACCAAGTTTGTCATCGGCATTCTGTGTGCCGCGGCGGGCTTTGGCCTGATGATGCTGGCGGCCGAAAACGTGCTGAGCAGCGGCGGGGCGGGCGTGTCGCCGTTCTGGCTGGTGGGCAGCATTCTGATGCTGACGCTGGGTGAGCTCTGCCTGAGCCCGATTGGTCTGGCGACCATGACGCTGCTGGCGCCTGAAAGAATGCGCGGCCAGATGATGGGGCTGTGGTTCTGCGCGAGTGCGCTGGGTAACCTGGCGGCGGGCCTGATTGGCGGCCACGTGAAGGCCGACCAGCTGGATATGCTGCCGGACCTCTTCGCGCGCTGCTCCATCGCGCTGCTGATTTGTGCCGCGGTACTGATCGTCCTCATTGTTCCGGTGCGCCGCATGCTGGAAAATGCGCAGACTAAACCGGCTGCTAACGCCTCATAACACCTCAGCGTGCCGGGGCAGGCGTTACGCCCCGGCATGCTTTTTCCCGAGGTGAAACTATGCAGTTAGGATTTGTAGGTCTGGGCGCGGTCGTGGAAACCGCGTATCTCCCCGCGTTGCGTCACCTTTTTGGTCACCCGGTTCGCTGTTTTGGGTTTGATGTTCTCCCCACAAAGCACCCTGAAGGCGTCACGCGCTGCGCCTCGCTTGCGGAGCTTCTTGCCGCACCGCTTGATATTCTGTTTATCACCACCGCTTCGCTGCACCACCTTGAGGTGCTGGAGCAGGCCATTGCCTCGCCCGTTGCGCGGATTGTGGTTGAAAAACCGATTGTCGCCACGCTTTCACAAATCGAAAAGCTCAACGCGCTGCTGGCACGCCCCGGCGTGGCGCCCCGCGTGCTGGCGCTCGACCACTGGATGGCGCGCCTCGAAACGGTGAAACGGTCGCTGGTAAGCAGCGTCTCTGACATCGTCAAAATCGACGGTTTTTTACAGGAGCCGAGTGGATATAACGCCGCAGGTGAACCCATCGCGCTTAACTTTGCCACCGGCGAGCCGGATACCCGCACGCTTCGCCACCCTGACGGCGTGATCCTGGATATTGGTACACATGTGCTGGCGATGCTGCGAGAAACCGTGCGCTATCTGGGCGGCAATGACGATATGACGCTGCGGGTCGTCACGGCTAAAGATCGCCTGGGGCGCGCTATCGCAAAAGGCGACCTGACCACGGCGGAAGGCGAGGCGCATCTTCAGGGGCGTATCAGCGGCGTGCCGGTGGATATCTGGCTTAACAAATATGCGGGACCGGCGGGCGGGATAAAGGGGATACGCCTCTGCCTGCGCGACGGGTGCATCATCAGTCATGACCGGCGCGGCAGTGAAGATGTGCTGGAGATGTTCGATGGCGAGACGCGTCAATGCTGGACAATTCCCGGCACGATCTACGAACACTGCCTTGCAGAGCAGATCCTAGGCACCAGAAGCCTGTTTGAGCGGGATCCGCACGAGGTGAGCCGCACGACGCGCCGCAGGATTAAGGAAGTGCAGCTGCTGCTGGCGTTACAGCAACAGCTGCGTGGCCCGCACTGACCGCGACGTGGTAAAATCACCTCAGACCTCAACGCTTTGAAGGAGTCACCATGACGATTACCTGCCCGGATTGCCAGGCGCCGCTTGAGCCGCAGAATGGGGTAGCGCACTGCGCGAGCTGTAATAAAGATATTGCGCTCGAAGCCCGCTGCCCGGAGTGCCATCAGCCACTCCAGGTCTTAAAAGCCTGCGGGGCGGTGGACTATTTCTGCCAGAACGGCCACGGTCTTATCTCTAAAAAACGCGTGGAGTTTGTTCGGGCCGAAGGTTAATCACACACGCAGCCTTCGCCTTTCTTCCACAGCTCGACCAGCGACTCAGGCGCTTCCTGCTCCGGCACCAGCACGATGATATCAGTGTAGTGCGCCTGATTTTGCCCGGTCCAGATGATCTGGATGCGGAAATAGCGCTGGTCACCGCTGCCGGGTGACGAGGCCTGTCCCGGCGGCTGGCCGCGCGGAAAGGCCTGCTCAAGGATGCTCACCAGACGCTGGCGCTGGGCCTCGTTGAGGGACGAAAGCGCGATGGTACGCTGGCCGCTCAGCTTAGGAATAAAAGCGACGCCGCCTTCCCGGGCCAGCTCAACCACGGCGTCATCCGTCAGTTCCGGAACCTGCATTTACAGCACTCCCACCTGTACCCAGGCTTGTTTTATGGCCGCCCCAACATCGCTACCGGAGCGTTTCTCTCCGTGCGCTATCGTCAGTTTTGCGAAGGCCTCAAAATCCGCATCCTGCGCCAGATTACGATCGCAAACTGTGTCGTACCAGGCATAACCCGCTTTTTCCCAGGCATAGCCGCCGATCGCCGTCGCGGCCAGGTAAAACGCCCGGTTGGGGATGCCGGAGTTCAGGTGCACGCCGCCGTTATCCTCACGCGTTTTGATGAAATCTTTCATGTGAGCGGGCTGCGGGTCTTTGCCGAGCAGCGGATCGTCGTAGGCAGTACCCGGTTCAGACATCGAACGCAGCCCTTTGCCGTTGATACCTTTTGCCAGCAGACCTTCGCCAATCAGCCAGTCTGCTTTATCGGCGGTTTGCTTCAGATGGTACTGTTTAACCAGCGAACCAAACACGTCTGACAGCGACTCGTTCAGTGCTCCCGACTGTTCAAAATAGATAAGCCCGGCTTCGGTCTCGGTGACGCCGTGGCTCAGCTCGTGCGCCACCACGTCAATGGCGATGGTAAAGCGGTTAAAGATTTCCCCGTCCCCGTCGCCAAAGACCATCTGCTGGCCGTTCCAGAAGGCGTTCTGATATTCCCGGCCGTAATGCACAGTGCCGGTTAAAATAAGCCCTTTATTATCGAGCGAATCACGCTGATATTCTTTCCAGAAGAAATCATGGGTGATACCCAGATAATCGTAGGCTTCATCGACGGCCACATCGCCGTTCGACGGCTGACCTTCATAACGCACCTGCGTACCCGGTAGCTCCTGGGTCTGCTTCGCATCGTAGATATCACGCTCAAGCTGTCCAGCTTTGCTTACGTGCGGCGCGGCAGGTTTGCCGGGCATGTGCGCCATCAGCGTCTGGACATGGGTCAGGGTCTGGCGGGCATAGCGCTGCTGCGGCTCGGAACCGCTTTCGATAATACGACGAAGAATATAGGGGGGAATGACACTGTAAAGATGGGACATGCTGCTCTCCTTAGTTCTGGCAAGGCCGAATAAAAGGGAATAGCAGCAGTATAGTTTCTAACCGGCGAAGAATTATCCGGTTTTTCGCTGACGCGGCTTTTTCGCCGGTTTAATTGATTTGACTTCGCTTTCGACCCAGCCGTCCGACAGGCGGGTGGTCAGCACATCACCGGCGCTCACCTGTTTGGTTTGCTTGAGCACTTTGCCATCTGTCGCCGTCGTCACGCTGTAGCCGCGCGCCAGCGTGGAGAGGGGGCTGACCGCTTCAAGATGGGTCACCGCATTGCCGAAACGTTCGCGGGTGGTGCTCAGACGCGCGCGAACAGTCTCCGCCAGACGATACTCCAGCTGTTGAATCCGCGTTTGCGCGCGGTAAATTTTCGGCTGCGGGTTCTGCTGATTAAGCCGCTGCGTCACGCGCTGCTGGCGCGAGACCGCGCGCTTAAGCTGACTATCCAGCGCAACGTTCATGCGCTGGCGCAGGCGTTCCAGTACGGTTTGCTGACGCGCCAGACGCAGCTGCGGGTGCTGCTGCTGAAGACGGTGATGAAGCTGGGTAAAGCGACGGGTACGGTTGGCGAGGAAGTAGTCCATCGCCATCTCCAGACGCTGCTGGCCGTTCTGAAGCTGACGCAGCAGCTCCAGCTGGTTGCGGCTCACCACTTCCGCCGCCGCGGATGGCGTAGGCGCACGTAAATCCGCGACAAAATCGGCGATCGTGACGTCGGTTTCGTGGCCGACTGCGCTCACTACAGGGATCTGGCTTGCAAAAATTGCCCGCGCCACGCGCTCGTCGTTAAAGCTCCACAGGTCTTCCAGCGAGCCGCCGCCGCGCCCGACGATTAAGACGTCGCACTCCTGACGGGCGTTCGCCAGTTCAATGGCGCGCACAATCTGGCCCGGCGCATCGTCACCCTGAACGGCGGTTGGGTAGATGATGACAGGCAGGGAAGGGTCGCGACGCTTGAGCACGTGCAAAATATCGTGCAGTGCCGCACCGGTTTTTGAGGTGATAACCCCCACGCAGTGGGCCGGTGAGGGCAGGGGCTTTTTGAACTGCTGGTCGAACAGACCCTCTGCCGTCAGTTTCGCTTTTAGCTGTTCATACTTCTGCTGCAGCAGACCTTCGCCCGCAGGCTGCATGCTCTCGACGATAATCTGATAATCACCGCGCGGTTCATACAGGGTGATATTGGCGCGTACCAGCACCTGCTGGCCGTGCTGAGGACGAAACGTGACGCGGCGGTTGCTGTTGCGGAACATCGCGCAGCGCACCTGGGCGGTATCGTCTTTTAGCGTAAAGTACCAGTGGCCGGAGGAGGGCTGCGTGAAGTTAGAGATTTCACCGCTGATCCAGACCTGCCCCATTTCCTGCTCAAGCAGCAAACGCACCGTCTGATTCAGGCGGCTGACAGTAAAAATTGAGGGGGATTGCGAGGATAACATGTGAGCGGGATCAAATTCTAAATCAGCAAGTTATTCAGTCGATAGTAACCTGCTGAGAGGGGAGTGCAAGGTTTTTTTATAAAAAAGTGTGGATGCAATCGGTTACGCTCTGTATAATGCCACGGCAATATTTAACCACCCAGGTCAGAGATATTGCCCATGCTACGTATCGCTAAAGAAGCACTGACGTTTGACGACGTCCTCCTCGTTCCCGCTCACTCCACCGTTCTGCCGAATACTGCCGATCTCAGCACGCAGTTGACGAAAACCATTCGCCTGAACATTCCTATGCTCTCTGCGGCAATGGACACCGTGACTGAAGCGCGCCTGGCTATTGCCCTGGCACAGGAAGGTGGCATCGGCTTTATTCACAAAAACATGTCTATCGAGCGTCAGGCGGAAGAAGTTCGCCGCGTGAAGAAGCATGAATCCGGTATCGTGTCTGACCCGCAGACCGTTCTGCCGACCACCACCCTGCACGAAGTGAAAGCCCTGACCGAACGTAACGGTTTCGCCGGTTACCCGGTTGTGACCGAAGCGAACGAGCTGGTGGGCATCATCACCGGTCGTGACGTGCGTTTCGTGACTGACCTGAACCAGCCTGTCAGCGTGTACATGACGCCGAAAGAGCGTCTGGTTACCGTACGCGAAGGTGAAGCCCGTGAGGTGGTCTTCGCAAAAATGCACGAAAAACGCGTTGAGAAAGCGCTGGTGGTGGATGCGAACTTCCACCTGCGCGGCATGATCACCGTTAAAGACTTCCAGAAAGCAGAACGTAAACCTAACGCCTGTAAAGACGAGCATGGCCGTCTGCGCGTCGGGGCTGCGGTTGGCGCGGGTGCAGGTAACGAAGAGCGCGTTGACGCGCTGGTTGCCGCAGGCGTTGACGTGCTGCTGATTGACTCCTCGCACGGCCACTCCGAAGGCGTGCTGCAGCGTATTCGTGATACCCGTGCTAAATACCCTGATCTGCAGATCATCGGCGGTAACGTGGCAACGGGCGCAGGCGCTCGCGCGCTGGCTGACGCTGGCTGCAGCGCGGTGAAAGTCGGTATCGGTCCTGGTTCTATCTGTACCACCCGTATCGTGACCGGCGTGGGCGTTCCACAGATCACCGCCGTGTCTGACGCGGTAGAAGCGCTGGAAGGCACCGGTATTCCGGTAATCGCTGATGGCGGTATCCGCTTCTCTGGCGACATCGCGAAAGCCATCGCCGCGGGTGCTTCCGCCGTGATGGTGGGCTCCATGCTGGCCGGTACCGAAGAATCCCCGGGCGAAATCGAACTCTACCAGGGCCGTTCTTACAAATCTTACCGCGGTATGGGCTCCCTGGGCGCAATGTCCAAAGGATCCTCTGACCGTTACTTCCAGACCGATAACGCCGCAGACAAACTGGTGCCGGAAGGTATCGAAGGTCGCGTAGCGTATAAAGGCCGTCTGAAAGAGATCATTCACCAGCAGATGGGCGGCCTGCGCTCCTGTATGGGCCTGACCGGCTGTGGTACCATTGACGAGCTGCGTACTAAAGCGGAATTCGTACGCATCAGCGGTGCGGGTATCCAGGAGAGCCACGTTCACGACGTGACGATCACCAAAGAGTCCCCGAACTACCGTCTGGGCTCCTGATAAGTTTCCGCGCCCGGCTTCTGCCGGGCGCTCTGTTTTTGTTTCACTTGCCTCGGAATTAGCGTCAATGACGGAAAACATTCATAAACATCGCATTCTCATCCTGGACTTCGGTTCGCAGTACACTCAGCTGGTGGCGCGTCGCGTACGTGAACTGGGCGTTTACTGTGAACTGTGGGCGTGGGATGTCACGGAAGCACAGATTCGCGAATTCAATCCAAGCGGCATCATCCTGTCCGGCGGCCCGGAAAGCACCACCGAAGAGAACAGCCCGCGTGCGCCGCAGTATGTGTTCGAAGCTGGCGTGCCGGTATTCGGCGTCTGCTACGGCATGCAGACCATGGCAATGCAGCTGGGCGGCCACGTAGAAGGTTCTAACGAGCGTGAGTTCGGCTATGCGCAGGTAGAAGTGGTAACCGACAGCGCGCTGGTGCGCGGTATCGAAGACTCCCTGACCGCAGACGGCAAGCCGCTGCTGGACGTCTGGATGAGCCACGGCGACAAAGTCACCGCCATCCCGTCTGACTTCGTGACCGTTGCCAGCACCGAAAGCTGCCCGTTCGCCATCATGGCAAACGAAGAAAAACGCTTCTACGGCGTGCAGTTCCACCCGGAAGTGACCCACACCCGTCAGGGTATGCGCATGCTGGAGCGCTTCGTGCGTGACATCTGCCAGTGTGAAGCCCTGTGGACCCCGGCTAAAATCATCGACGACGCCGTTGAGCGTATCCGCCAGCAGGTTGGCGATGACAAAGTGATCCTCGGCCTCTCCGGCGGCGTGGACTCCTCCGTGACCGCGATGCTGCTGCACCGCGCCATCGGCAAAAACCTGACCTGCGTCTTCGTGGACAACGGCCTGCTGCGTCTGAACGAAGCTAAGCAGGTGATGGACATGTTCGGCGACCACTTTGGTCTGAACATCGTTCATGTGGAAGGCGAGCAGCGCTTCCTGGACGCGCTGAAAGGCGAGAACGATCCGGAAGCCAAGCGTAAGATCATCGGCCGCGTCTTCGTGGAAGTGTTCGACGAAGAAGCGCTGAAGCTGGACGACGTGAAGTGGCTGGCGCAGGGTACCATCTACCCTGACGTGATTGAATCTGCCGCCTCCGCCACCGGTAAAGCACACGTCATCAAATCTCACCACAACGTGGGTGGCCTGCCGAAAGAGATGAAGATGGGGCTGGTTGAGCCGCTGCGCGAGCTGTTCAAAGACGAAGTGCGTAAGATCGGTCTGGAACTGGGTCTGCCGTACGACATGCTCTACCGTCACCCGTTCCCGGGCCCGGGTCTTGGCGTGCGCGTGCTGGGCGAAGTGAAGAAAGAGTACTGCGACCTGCTGCGTCGCGCGGACGCGATCTTCATCGAAGAGCTGCACAAAGCTGACCTGTACAACAAAGTGAGCCAGGCGTTCACCGTGTTCCTGCCGGTTCGCTCCGTTGGCGTAATGGGCGACGGCCGCAAGTACGACTGGGTTGTTTCCCTGCGTGCGGTGGAAACCATCGACTTCATGACCGCGCACTGGGCGCACCTGCCGTATGACTTCCTGGGACGCGTGTCTAACCGCATCATCAACGAAGTGAACGGTATTTCCCGCGTGGTGTATGACATCAGCGGTAAGCCACCGGCTACGATTGAGTGGGAATGATCTCCCAACCGGAAACGTCTGGTACTAACAGGTTCTAAATTATCTCTAAGCCCGCGGATTGCGGGCTTTTTTTGGGGCATGGCTGGCAACACCATGTCAGGTTAGTGCCAGGAGCGGGCATAATGTAAGGCTATCCATTAAATCCTTATTCGATGCGTTCCACATTTGGATGACGATCGGTTGCGGCTTCATGGAAAATGTCACCCAGCCAGCCGGCAATCTCGCCTTCAGTCATATCGTCTGGAATAGCGATGTCATAGAGTCGAGAGAACTTTCTCTCCGTCAGGTCAGCACGAAATACCAGCCACCGATCATGCTTACGTTGAACGCCAATATGCCGTCCAAAAACGTTATATATCAGCATATGCAATCTCCGATCATGCTAATGAGTTCCTGTATCTATGATACAAACGTCAGATCAGGCCAGAGCGTAAATCGTATAAATATGAAAGGTCAGAGTTCGCACCTCGCTCACAGCGGAAATCATGCTTCTGTATCTGCTCTGTGCCAGAAGCAGACGCTGCAGTATATTCCACTTTCGGCTCGAATCGGACTGATGTAACGTAGCAGAAATATTTATCCGGACTTAACCAAGATGCCTTCCATCGAAACGTTTCTCACTTTTCTTCTCGCGCTAACGCTTCTGGAGATTTCTCCGGGGCCAGACATGATGCTAACTATCGCAAGAGGAGTCGGTCAGGGAAGACGTATTGCACTGCTTACGGTACTGGGTAATGTCTTTGTAGCTGGTTTTGTGCAAGTTTCTTTTCTTGTCCTGGGGCTGGTAGCCGTTGTTCATGCCTGGCCGGTTGCGCTAGATCTGTTAAGGTGGGCTGGTGCGGCTTATCTGATGTGGCTGGGCATAAAAATGATTGCGACTTCAGGCACAGATACGCGGCTGCGAAAAACTGCCAAAATTTCTGACTGGAGTGCCGTTAAGGAAGGCGCCCTGAACAGCCTGACTAACCCAAAATCTCTACTGTTCATGTTCGCTTTTCTTCCTCAGTTTGTCGATCCCGCCGCGGGTCCTGTCTGGCTGCAATTGCTTGTTCTGGGTAGTATCCAGAAGCTGACAGGAATTATTTCCCTGGGGTCAGTCGCAATGGCATCAGGGACATTTGGAAACTGGCTAAGTAAACACCCAGGCTTTATCAAATGGCAGGAACGATTTACAGGCGTTGTCATGATAGGCCTCGGCATCCGCATGTTGTTTAGCGGGTCTGGTGTCGTATCGAAATCTTCCAGTTAAGTTTTACCGAAAGGGTAAACCCAGTGTCCGCTCCTCGCTCAGAGCGGACCTGACCCGCCCCACAAGCCCACTCCATTTACAGCTTAGTAGTGCAGCTCTTTAAAATCGCATGACTCACCTGAATAGGGCCCTTACAATTGCCACCGAGCCGAACTTTCGACGACTGTTTAAGTCAACAAAAAGCCATACGGGGCGTTTCCTGTTGAAACTCAGAACCCTCAGGGTTTTTCACCCTCATCATGCTTCCACCGCGCCCGGTGCAAAGCCGACTCTCATTAACCAACGGAGATTATCATCTTGAACAAGTCAATACTCGCATGCTCTGTGGCCGCGCTGCTGGCCGTGTCCGCCATGTCCGTCCAGGCCAGGACCCCCGCCAGGCTCAAGTCGCCAGTCTCGGGCGTGCTCTGCGACCGATATGTATGCGCCAATGACAAGGGATTATCTCGCGCGTTGACAGAGACGTATCTCGGTAAGAAGGCTGCTGCAAACGAAGTGTTCACGTCGAGTGATGTCGATCTGACCGAGTTCACCTTTGCCAACGGCATTTTCTGCGATGTGAAGGAACGACTGTGCCGAGAAGATCGCTATTATGGCGCGAACGGACAGCGCTCCGGGGTTGTATCTAAAAAGTACACAAAGCTGCTTTTTGGCGAATAATGGTGATGAAAAGAGAGCACAGCCAGAGACTGCGTTAAAGGGATATAAGTTATATTTTGTAGTGCATATTATGAATGATGGTGTGATTAACAAAATTAAATTTTATATTAAGGTTTAAATTGCGAAATATTATTCCATTGCTACCCTTTGGCTGAACGTAACAGTGAAGCGGTCTGGTTACGTGAATTCCCATTCACTACCATGAGCGAATAAAGGAATGAAAAACCGCATAATGATTGTCGGCGGCGGCACGGGAGGGACGATTGTCGCCAACCTGCTGGCCAGGAAATTACGGCGTGAAATTGCCAGCGGTCAGGTAGAGTTAATGCTGATTTCCGAATCGCCGGTGCATTACTACAAGCCCGCATTTATGTATGTCGCGTTTAACCTCTTTCACCACCATGAACTGGCACGGCCTGAACGGCAGTTACTCAGTCCGGAAATCCGCTTCATTACCGATAAGATTGAAGCTTTCGATTTTAAACAGCGTCGGCTCTACGGTGCCAGTAAGCAACATTACGACTGGGACCTGCTGGTTATCGCAACCGGCTGTACGCCTTTCCCCCAAAAAATCCCTGGCCTTGCCGAAGCGGGCGACCATTTTTATCAATATGCGGCGGCAAGACAGCTAGCGCATAAGCTCTCCACCATTAAAAAGGGGCGAATATTTATTACCGTCTCTTTCCCGGAAACGCCGAATGTGCCCCACCAGTGCGGCATTGCCCCCATTGAAACCACACTGATGGTTGACGACTATCTGCGTCAGCGTGGCGTACGTAATCAGGTTGAGATTGTTTATACCTATCCGACCGTCGCGCAATTGCTGAGAAACTGTCTGTTCCTGCAGCGTCCGGTGGGGGAGGCGCTGGGCGATATTTTTGCTGCCAAAGGAATACAGCATCAGCGCGGTTTTACCTTAAGCCATGTCGATCCTGACAGCAAAATTGCCTATTCCGCCGAGGGCGATTCACAGAACTTCGATATCCTGATGGCCACGCCGCCCATCAGGGCAGTAGAAGCGGTGCGTAACACCGGGCTCAGTGAGGTTCAGAACGGTGAAGGCTGGTTGCCGACGGATCACCAGACGCTGGGCGTCTACGGTTTAGAAGGGGTGTATGTGATCGGCGATACCGTTGACCTGCCGATCAGTAAAGCCGGCGGATCGTGCCACAACCAGGCGCCCATCATCGCGGATAACATTGTGGCGGAGCTGTATGGCAGACCGCCCGGAAGCGGTAACCATTACGATGGACGGGTCCAGGCCGTTGCGCAGATGGGGCTCTGGGCCGGCATGCCGCTGGTATATGACTATCGCAATGACGTTACCCCCATGCCGGCGACAAAACTCGGTGGCATGCTGCGAAACGGCTTTAACCGCGGACTGTATTGGGGTGTCGTGAGGGGGATGTTCTGATGAGTGACCAGGAACAGTTACTAAAAAGCCTTGCCCCGCTGATGGCAGGCAATCGTCTGAATAATCTGGTTGATCTGCTCGCCGTCGTTGCAGACCTGCTGGAAATGACCGATAACGCGATGGTCGAAAAACTGGCTGGCGTTTTTGAAGATGTGGTCACCGTCGGCTGGGAAGGCGGAACCGCGCTGCGCATGGCGTGGGGAGAGCAAATAAACCGCGAAGGGGATATCTCGCTTCGACAGGTGCTCTCCATGCTCAACGATCCTGATACCCGCCGCGGCATCATGCTTTTGCTGCGTGTGTTACAGATTACGGGGCAACGTCTGAATTCCCTCTCTTCCGTCAGTTATTCGGATTGCCCCGAGATAAGGAGCTGTTAATGTCTGGCTGATGCTTTTCAGGCGGTCGGGTATCGGTTATGCCTTACCCGGCCCACCAGACTGCACTGGGGCTATTTCTCCCCACTCCCCAACCTATACGCCAGCGCCACCACCAGCGACTGCACCAGACACAGCGTCGCCGACTGAGATCGAAACGCGTCCACCTGCGCCTCTTTCACCACAAAGCAGAGATCGCTGAAAGTCGCCAGGGGGCTTATCTGGCTGTCCGTGATCACAATCTGCCGCGCGCCGACGCTGGCGGCGGTTTCGCTGACCATCACCGTCTCTTCCGCGTACGGCGAGAAGCTGATCGACACCACAATGTCGCGCGCCTTAATGCGGCTGATCTGCTCGCGCAGCATCCCGCCCATGCCGTCGAGCAGAATCGGGCGGCATTCGAGGTGACTCAGGGCGTAGGTCAGATACGCGGCGACGCTAAAGGAGCGGCGCAGACCGGCGATGTAGATGGTGTCGGCCTCGGCCAGCAGCTGTACCGCGCGCTCCAGCATCTCCGGCTCGGCGCGGGCGGCCAGCTGCTGCAGCGCCTGCGCGTTTGAACGGGCGAACTCCTGCAGGATATCGAGCGGCGTTTCCGGCACGGCCTCGCTCTCCATCTCGCGGAACAGCCGGGCGCGGTCGCTGTAGCTGGCGGTCTCTTCCACCAGGTTCATGCGAAACAGTTGTTTCATTTCGTTGAAGCCGGTGAAGTCAAAGGCGTTGGCAAAGCGGATCAGCGTCGACGGCGGCACATCGGCACGCTCGGCAATGACCGCAACCGTGTCAAACGCCACGCTGTTGGTGTTATCCAGCACATAGCGGGAGACCTGCTGCAGCCTCTTGCTCAGGCTATCGTAGCGATCGCGGATTTGCTGCTGCAGTTCGTTCAGGCTGGTTGCTGTCGTCATGTTATCCCCCAAATACAGTCTTATGATTCTAAACGCAAAACCGCGTCTTTTAAATGTCGGCCATCCATCTGGCAGCAAAAATGAAACAGAAGCTTCAGTCATTTCCTCGCCCGAAATCCCTTAATAGCGCACGCGGCGTCAGTGATGCTGGCTGTTAACATAAAAATCCATCCTTGATCACAATAATCATCATTTATTTTATTTCAACTTAAAATGGAATATTTGTTTCATATATAGTGTTCAGTACACAGTGTTCAGGTCAAGTCACGTATCAACAGCGAGAGGTTAAGGATGGAGACGGTAGCGAATTTTATTCACGGCGAATGTGTCACCGGTTCAGGCCAGCGCGTTCAGGCGATCTTCAACCCGGCCACCGGCGAGCAGATCCGCCAGGTGGTGATGAGTACGGCACAGGAAACGGAGCAGGCGATTGCCGCCGCGCAGCAGGCGTTTCCTGCGTGGGCGCGCCATGCTCCGCTTAAGCGCGCGCGCGTGATGTTCCGCTTCAAGGCGCTGCTGGAAGAGAATATGGAGCGCCTGGCCCGCCTCATCAGCGAAGAGCACGGCAAAGTCTTCTCCGATGCGGTGGGCGAACTGACCCGCGGCCTGGAAGTGGTCGAATTTGCCTGCGGCATTCCGCATCTGCAAAAGGGTGAACACTCGGCGAACGTCGGTACCGGCGTTGACAGCCACTCGCTGATGCAGCCGCTCGGCGTCTGCGCCGGGATCACGCCGTTTAACTTCCCGGCGATGGTGCCGATGTGGATGTTCCCGATTGCCCTGGCGACCGGCAACACCTTCGTGCTGAAGCCGTCGGAAAAAGACCCTTCGCTGGCGCTGGCACTGGCGCAGCTGCTGAAAGAGGCCGGCCTGCCGGACGGCGTGTTCAACGTGGTGCAGGGTGACAAGGAGTCCGTCGACGTGCTCCTGACTGACCCGCGGGTGCAGGCGGTGAGCTTTGTCGGCTCCACGCCGATTGCCGAATACATTTACCAGACCGCGTCTGCCCACGGGAAGCGCTGTCAGGCGCTGGGCGGGGCGAAAAACCACTGCATTTTAATGCCGGATGCCGACATGGAGATGGCGACCAACGCCATTATGGGCGCGGCCTACGGCGCCGCGGGTGAACGCTGCATGGCGCTCTCGGTGGTGCTGGCGGTGGGGGATAACACCGCCGATGACCTCTGCGCCCGGCTGGAAAAACAGATTGCCGCGCTGCGCGTTGGGCCAGGACTGGACCAGACGCCGGAGAACGAAATGGGGCCGCTCATCTCCTCCGCGCACCGCAGCAAGGTGCTGGGCTACATCGACAGCGGGGAAGCGCAGGGGGCGACGCTTCGCGTGGACGGTCGCGGCTTCAGCGTGAAGGGCCACGAGCAGGGCTATTTTGTCGGGCCGACGCTGTTCGATAACGTCACCCCGGAGATGACCATCTATAAAGAAGAGATTTTTGGTCCGGTGCTTTCTGTGGTGCGCGTAGCAGATTATGCCAGCGCGGTGGATCTGATTAACCGCCATGAATATGGTAATGGCTCGGCGATCTTCACCCGTGACGGCGGCTGCGCACGCCGCTTCTGCGAAGAGGTGCTGGCGGGTATGGTGGGCGTCAACGTGCCGATCCCGGTGCCGATGGCGTTCCATAGCTTCGGCGGCTGGAAGCGTTCTATCTTTGGCGCGCTCAACGTTCACGGCAACGACGGCGTGCGTTTCTACACCCGAATGAAAACCATCACCGCGCGCTGGCCGGAAATGCAGCAGGAGACCGGCGCGGCGTTCTCCATGCCGACGCTGGGCTGACAGGAGGTGTTATGCAAACCGAACGAATGACCATGGCCCAGGCGCTGGTCAGATTCCTTAACCAACAGTACGTCAGCGTTGACGGCAACGAAACGCCCTTCGTGGAGGGCGTCGCCACCATCTTTGGACACGGCAACGTGCTCGGTATCGGCCAGGCGCTGGAGCAGGATCCGGGCCATCTGCAGGTGATGCAGGGCTGCAACGAGCAGGGCATCGCCCACATGGCGACGGGATTCGCCAGACAGCACCGTCGTCAGCGCATTTTCGCCGTCACCTCCTCCGTCGGGCCGGGGGCCGCCAATATGATCACCGCCGCGGCGACCGCTACGGCAAACCGCATTCCGCTGTTGCTGCTGCCAGGAGATATATACGCCAGCCGCCAGCCGGACCCGGTGCTGCAGCAGATTGAGCAGTATCACGATCTCAGCATTAGCACTAACGACTGCTTCCGTCCGGTCTCCCGCTACTGGGACCGTATCAACCGCCCGGAGCAGTTAATGAGCGCGATGCTAAACGCGATGCGAACGCTTACTGACCCGGCAGATACCGGTGCGGTGACGATTTGCCTGCCGCAGGACGTGCAGGGGGAAGCCTGGGATTACCCGCTGAGCTTCTTTGCGCGTCGCGTGCATCACATCGAGCGTCGTCCGCCGGACCCGCAGCGTCTGGCGCAGGCGCGGGCGCTGATCGCCCGTAAACGTCGGCCGCTGGTGGTGTGCGGCGGCGGCGTGCGCTATTCCGGCGCGCATGAGGCGTTTCGCGAATTTGTCGAGACGCTGCAGCTGCCGTTTGCTGAAACCCAGGCCGGAAAGGGGGCGCTGGTAAGTGACCACCCACTTAATCTGGGCGGGGTGGGCGTGACGGGCGGAATGGCGGCCAACCAGCTCGCGCCGCAGGCCGACCTGGTGATCGGCATCGGCACGCGCCTGACCGACTTTACCACCGGCTCCAAGGCGCTCTTTTGCCATCCGGACGTGGAATTTTTGCTGCTGAACGTGGCCGAATTTGACGCCCTGAAGCTGGATGCCACCGCGCTGATAGCCGATGCCCAAACCGGGCTGCAGGCCTTAACCTACGCGCTCGGGGAGTACCGCAGCGGCTGGGGAGAGGCGATCGTTCAGGCGAAATCCGCCTGGCGCGACGAGTGCCGCCGCCTGTGGGATCGTCAGTGGCGCCCTGACGACGCGCCTGAAGTGGCAGGGCATCTCGATGCGCAACTGGCGGAGTACGGTGAGACGCTCAACACCCGCCTGACCCAGACGCGGGTGCTGGGGCTCATCAACCAGCATGTGGAAGATAACGCCATCGTGGTGGGAGCGGCCGGATCGCTGCCGGGAGATTTACAGCGCCTCTGGCAGGTCAAAACGCCGGACAGCTATCACCTGGAGTACGGCTACTCCTGCATGGGCTACGAGATTGCGGCGGCCATCGGCGCGAAGCTTGCCCGACCCGAGCAGCCGGTATACGCCATGGTGGGGGATGGCTCCTACATGATGCTGCACTCCGAGCTGCAAACCGCGGTGCAGGAGGGGATTAAGGCCACCGTTCTGCTGTTTGATAACGCCAGCTTCGGCTGCATCAACAACCTGCAGATGGGGCACGGCATGGGCAGCTTTGGCACGGAAAACCGCCATCGCAATCCGGAAACCGGGCAGCTTGACGGGCCGCTGGTGAAGGTCGATTTTGCGCAAAACGCGGAAAGCTACGGCTGCCGCGCGTGGCGGGTGAACGATGAGCAAAGCCTGCTGGCGGCGCTGGAGGCGTCCCGCGCGCATCCTGGCCCCACGCTGCTGGACATCAAGGTGCTGCCAAAGACCATGACCCATGATTACGCCTCCTGGTGGCGCACCGGTGATGCGCAGGTGGCGGCGTCACCTGCGGTGCGCGAAGCCGCGGAGCAAACGCAGGCGCAGGTGAAAAAAGCCCGTCAGTATTAAGTTTTTCCCTCGTAACGAAATTTTCATTTCATTTTCCCCTCACCCTAACCCTCTCCCCAAAGGGTGAGGGGATGGTTCGGTGCGGCCTTTTCTCCCTCGTCCGCCTGGGGAGAGGGGAAGGCTCGGGGCTGTCTTTTCTCCCTCGCCCCTTTGGGGAGAGGGCCGGGGTGAGGGGAAGATGTCCTCCCTTCCATGTTGTGAGATTGATAACAGAATTTATCTCATTCATCTCAAAAGTGTTAACCCACGCTCAAAAACATAATTTTCACTATTTATAAAAATGAAATAAATGTTTTATTTATAGGGTCGTTAGTTCACAGCATTCACCAACACCGGGAGCCGTTATGTTTAACATTGCTTTACTGGGCGCTGGCCGAATTGGCCAGGTACATGCAGCTAACATCGCCAGCCACAGCGCGACCACGCTCTGGTCCGTGGTTGACCCGAATCAGGAATTTGCCACCCGTCTCGCCACGCAGTATCAGGCCCGCCAGCAGAGCCTGACTGAGGCGATGACCGACCCTAACGTTCATGCCGTGCTGATCGCCTCTGCCACCGACACCCACGCGGACCTGATTGAAATGGCCGCCCGCCACGGCAAGGCCATCTTCTGTGAAAAGCCGGTACACCTCGACCTTGCCCGCGTGCGCGACTGCCTGAAGGTGGTCAAGGAGTATGACGTGCCGCTGTTCATCGGCTTTAACCGCCGCTTTGACCCGCAGTTCCGCCGCGTGAAAACCGAGGCTCAGGCCGGGCTCATCGGCAAGCCGGAATCACTGCTCATCATCTCCCGCGACCCCTCTCCACCGCCTGCGGAGTACGTACGCGTCTCCGGCGGCATGTTCCGCGATATGACCATCCACGACTTTGACATGGCGCGCTTCATCATGGGCGAAGAGCCGGTGTCGGTGTATGCCCAGGGCAGCAACCTGGTGGATCCGGCGATTGGCGAGGCGGGAGATATTGATACCGCGTTTATCGTTCTGAAATACGCCTCCGGCGCGATGGCGACCATCGTCAACAGCCGCCGCTCCTCGTATGGCTATGACCAGCGCCTGGAGCTGCACGGCTCTGAAGGGCTGCTGTGCGCGGGCAACATTCTGGAAAACCAGGTGCAGCACTACGGCAAACAGGGCTGCACCAGCGCGCTGCCGGAACACTTCTTCCTGCAGCGTTACAAATCCGCTTACGCCGCGGAATGGGAACATTTTGTCGCGGTCCTGCGCGGCGAAGCGGTACCTGACTGCAGCGGCGATGATGGTGAACGTGCGCTGTACCTCGCGGATAAAGCGCTGGAATCGCTGCGCAGCCAGCGCGAGATCGTCCTCTAAACACAACCACCCTACACAGAGAGACATAATAATGAAAAAACTGATCGTAGCCGCCCTCATCGCCATGACATCCGGGGCCGCCTTCGCCGAAAACGAGCAAATTGTTTTCAGTACCCCAAACCTGGCCATGCCGTTTGAAGTTCACATGCAGCGCACGGCGGTGAAAGCCGCAAAAGAGATGGGCGTGAAGCTTCAGGTGCTGGACGGCCAGGGCAGCTCGCCAAAACAGGTGGCTGACCTGGAAAACGCCATTACCCGCGGGGCGCAGGGCTTTATCGTCTCCCCGAACGACGTCAACGCGGTCTCAAGCGCGGTGGATGAAATTCAGGATGCGAAGCTGCCGGTCGTCACCCTTGACCGCTCCGTCGACAGCCAGAAAAAAGTGCCGCACTTCGGCGCCAACAACTACAAGGGCGGCCAGGCGATTGGCGATTTTGTGAAAACCAAATTCCCCGACGGCGCGGAGATCATTCTGCTGACCGGTCAGCCGGGCTCTTCCTCCAACATTGAACGCACCAAAGGGATCCGCGACAGCCTGAAGGCGGGCGGGGATAAGTACAAGATCGTCGCCGATCAGACCGGCAACTGGATGCGTTCTGAAGGGATGCGCATCGTTGAAAGCGTCCTGCCTTCGCTGCCGAAACGCCCGCAGGTGATCCTCTCCGCCAATGACGATATGGCGCTGGGGGCGATCGAAGCCCTGCAGAGCCAGGGCGTGAAGCCGGGTGAAATTCTGGTCACCGGCTTTGACGCGGTGCCGGAAGCGCTGGCCCGCGTGCGCGACGGCTGGCTGGCGGTAACGGCGGATCAGCGTCCGGGCTTTGCGGTGCAGACGGCGATGAGCCAGCTGGTGGCCAACGTGCGTGAGAAGAAAGCCATCACCGGGGCTGACTACCCACCGACGCTGATCACCAAAGAGAACCTGCAGCAGGCTGAGCGGATCGGTGAGGCCGGTAACTAATATGTCCCGAGCCGCCTCTGGCGGCTCATCATGAGGAGGAGCAGACCGATGTCGCAACCCTTACTGAAAGTGACCGACCTGGCAAAAAGCTTTTCCGGCGTCTGGGCGCTGAGCAGCGCCCAGCTGACCGTCGGCAGCGGAGAAATTCACGCCCTGCTGGGGGAAAACGGGGCGGGAAAATCGACGCTGCTAAAAGCGCTTGCGGGCGCGCAGCCGCAAACCCGCGGGGAAATCTGGTTTAACGGCGAAACGTTGCCGGTGGATGACTCCCCGGTGGAGCGCCAGAACAAGGGCATTATCACTATCTATCAGGAATTCAACCTGCTGCCCAATATGACCGTCGCGGAAAACATGTTTCTCGGGCGCGAACCGCGCAAGCGTAACCTGATCGTCGACGAAAAGGCGGTGAACCAGGAGGCGCAGGTCATTCTCGATTACCTGCAGCTTAACGTCGCCCCGACCACGCCCGTCGCCCGTCTGAGCGTGGCGCAGCAGCAGATGGTGGAGATCGCCCGGGCGCTGACCCTCAACGCCCGCTTAATCATTATGGACGAACCGTCCGCCGCGCTGAGCGACAGCGAGGTGGAAAGCCTGCACCGCGTGGTGCGGGAGCTTAAAACCCGTGGCGTGAGCATTATCTATGTCACCCACCGTCTGCACGAAGTGTTCCAGCTTTGCGATCGCTTCACCGTTTTCCAGGACGGCCGCTTCACCGGCACCGGCGCGGTGGCCGAGACCAACGTCGAACAGCTGATCCGCCTGATGGTCGGGCGCGATGTGGCCTTTAACCGTCGTCCCGCCAGCGAAACCCACCATGAGGATAAACCCGTTCGCCTGGCGGTGAAGGGGCTGAGCCGTGAAAAGCCGCCGCTGGATCCGCACGGCATCGCCCTGCATGACATCAACTTCCACGTCCACGCCGGGGAGGTGTTAGGCATTGCCGGGCTGGTGGGCGCCGGGCGCACCGAAGTGGCGCGCTGCCTGTTTGGCGCAGACGCGTTTACCTCGGGCAGCTTTGAGCTGGACGGCGTGCCGTACCAGCCGCGCGATCCGCTGTATGCCCTCGAACAGGGCGTGGCGCTGGTACCGGAAGACCGTAAAAAAGAGGGGGCGGTGCTGGGGCTGTCGATTCGCGACAACCTGTCGCTCTCCTGCCTCTCCTCGCTGCTGCACTGGCGCTGGTTCGTGAACACCCGCAAAGAGGACGATCTGATTGAGTCCTACCGCCAGGCGCTGCAGATCAAAATGGTCAACAGCGCGCAGGAGGTGCGCAAGCTCTCCGGCGGTAACCAGCAAAAAGTGATCCTCGCGCGCTGCATGGCGCTCAACCCGCGGGTGCTGATCGTTGATGAGCCGACGCGCGGCATCGACGTGGGAACCAAATCAGAAGTGCACCAGGTGCTGTTTGACATGGCGAAAAAGGGCGTGGCGGTGATCGTGATCTCCTCCGATCTGCCTGAAGTGATGGCGGTTTCCGACCGGATCATCACCCTGAGTGAAGGCCGGGTCACCGGCGAGATCCACGGCGATGAGGCCAACGAAGAGCGGCTGATGACGATGATGGCCATCAACCACAACGCCCTGAACGCGGCATAACGGAGTAACTCATGACGCAGATGATTTCTAAAACGCAGGTCCCGGTTAAACGTGCCGGACGCATCGATCCCATCGCCTTCTTCGAGCGCTTTGGGGTGCTGATTTTCATGATCCTGCTGCTGATCTTCTTCCAGTCGCAGAACAGTAATTTTTTCTCTGAACGCAATATTTTCAACATCCTGACCGAAGTCTCCATCTACGGGATCATGGCCGTGGGGATGACCTTCGTCATTCTCACTGCCGGGATCGACCTCTCCGTCGGCTCCATTCTGGCAGTGTGCGCCATGACCGCGGCGTACGTGATTAAGGGCGACAACTTCACCACCGTTGACCCGAACGCCTGGGGCGGCATGAGCTGGCTGATTGGGCTGGGGATCTGCCTGGCGATGGGCACGGCGATTGGCTTCCTGCACGGTCTGGGCGTCACCCGCCTGCGCCTGCCGCCGTTCATCGTCACCCTCGGCGGGATGACCATCTGGCGCGGCCTGACGCTGGTAATTAACGACGGCGCGCCGATCGCTGGTTTCGATCAGGGCTACCGCTGGTGGGGACGCGGGGAGCTGCTCGGCATCTCCATTCCAATCTGGATTTTTGCCATCGTCGCCGTCGGCGGCTATCTGGCGCTGCATAAAACCCGCTGGGGCCGCTTCGTCTACGCCATTGGCGGCAACCCGGAGGCGGCGCGCCTGGCGGGGGTGAACGTCAGGCGCGTGCTGGTCAGCGTCTACGTGCTGATTGGCTGTCTGGCGGGGCTGGCGGGCTTCATCCTCAGCGCGCGTCTGGGGAGCGCCGAGGCGGTGGCCGGGATCTCCTTCGAGCTGCGCGTCATCGCCTCGGTGGTGATTGGCGGCACCTCGCTGATGGGCGGCTACGGGCGCATCGGCGGCACCATTATCGGCTCCATCATTATGGGCATTCTGATTAACGGCCTGGTGTTGATGAACGTCTCGGCCTACTACCAGCAGATTATCACCGGATTAATTATCGTTCTGGCGGTGGCGTTTGACACCTACGCCAAGAGCCGTCGCGGCGCACTGTGAGGATCACGATGAAAGAGGTTCGTATTGGATTGATTGGCACCGGGTATATCGGCAAGGCGCATGCCATCGCCTATGCCCAGGCCCCGACGGTGTTCAACCTGCGCGGCAGGCTGGTGCGCGAGATGGTGGCGGAAGTCACGCCGGAGCTGGCGGCAGCGCGCGCCCAGGCGTTTGGCTTCAACCGCTCAACCGGAGACTGGCGGGCGCTGGTGGCCGACCCGGCCATTGACGTGGTGGATATTTGTTCCCCCAACCACCTGCATAAAGAGATGGCGCTGGAGGCGATCCGCCACGGCAAGCACGTCTACTCGGAGAAGCCGCTGGCGCTCAACGCCCACGATGCGCGCGAGATGGTCGACGCCGCGAAGCGGGCAGGGGTGAAAACGCTGGTGGGGTTCAACTACATGAAAAACCCGACGGCGCAGCTGGCGAAAGAGATTATCGCCCGCGGCGAGATTGGTGAAGTGATCCACTTCTACGGTACCCACAACGAAGACTATATGGCCGACCCGCTTTCGCCGATCCACTGGCACTGCTTCAAAGAGACCGCCGGGCTGGGGGCGCTGGGCGACCTCGCGGCGCATATCGTCAACATGGCCCAGTACCTGGTAGGGGAGATTGAGCAGGTTTGCGGTGATTTAAAAATCGTGGTTCCGGCGCGTCCGGCAAAGGCCGGTTCGTCGGAGATGATCGCCGTCGAAAATGAGGATCAGGCCCACGCGATGGTGCGCTTCGCGGGCGGGGCACAGGGCGTTATTGAGACCTCCCGCGTCGCCTGCGGGCGCAAGATGGGGCTGTCGTATGTGATCACCGGGACGAAAGGTGCCATCAGTTTCACCCAGGAGCGCATGGCGGAGCTGAAGCTCTATCTGCATGACGATCCGGTGAACCGTCAGGGGTTCCGTACCCTGCTCGTCGGCCCCGCTCACCCGGACTATGGCGCGTTCTGCATGGGCGCGGGCCACGGGATTGGCTTTAACGATCAAAAAACGGTGGAGGTGCGCGACCTGGTAGACGGGATAGCCGCCGACGCGCCGATGTGGCCGGACTTCGAAGAGGGCTGGAAGGTGTCGCGCGTGCTGGACGCGATTGCGCTCTCACACCTGCAGGGCCGCTGGCTGAACGTGAACGACATTGTCTGATGAGGTATCAACGTGGAAAAGCAGTTTGATGTGATATGCATGGGCCGCGTGGCGGTAGACCTCTACAGCCAGCAGATTGGTGCCCGTCTGGAGGATGTCTCGAGCTTCGCCAAATACCTCGGCGGCTCGTCCGGCAACGTGGCGTACGGCACCGCACGCCAGGGCCTGCGCTCGTCGATGCTGGCGCGCGTCGGCGATGAACATATGGGCCGCTTCCTGCGGGAAGAGTTAAACCAGGTGGGCTGCGATACCAGCCATCTCATTACCGACAAAGAACGCCTTACGGCGCTGGTGCTACTCGGCATTAAAGACCGGGACACCTTTCCTCTGATTTTTTATCGCGATAACTGCGCGGATATGGCCATTACGGCCAGCGATGTGGACGAAAACTACATCGCCTCCGCACGGTGTCTTGCCATCACCGGGACTCACCTTTCTCACCCGCAGACCCGCGAGGCGGTGCTGACGGCGCTGGGCTATGCCCGCCGTCACGGCGTACGCACGGTGCTGGACATCGACTACCGTCCGGTGCTGTGGGGGCTGACCTCCTTAGGCGACGGCGAAACGCGCTTTATCGCCGCCGACAAGGTCACCCGTGAGCTGCAGGAGGTACTGCACCTCTTCGACGTCATCGTCGGCACCGAAGAAGAGTTTCACATTGCCGGCGGCAGTACGGATACCCTTCAGGCGCTGGAGCAGGTGCGTGCCGTGAGTCAGGCAACGCTGGTCTGCAAGCGCGGCGCGCTGGGGTGTTCGGTCTATACCGGCGCCATTCCGCCCCGTCTGGACGACGGCCTGACGGTGACCGGCGTGCGCGTGGAGGTGCTGAACGTCCTCGGCGCGGGAGATGCGTTTATGTCCGGCCTGCTGCGCGGCTACCTGAATGACGAGGGCTGGGAGCAGGCGTGCCGCTACGCCAACGCCTGCGGCGCGCTGGTGGTGTCGCGCCACGGCTGCGCCCCGGCGATGCCGAGCAAAATCGAGCTGGATGATTATCTCTCGCGCGCCGCAAGGGTGCCGCGCCCGGATCTCGACCCGCGTCTTAACCATCTCCACCGGGTCACCACCCGCCGTCGGGAATGGCCGGAGCTGTGTGTAATGGCCTTCGACCACCGCAGCCAGCTGGAGGACATGGCGCTGCAGTGCGGCGCGTCGATCGGGCGCATTCCGGCGCTGAAGCAGTTGATCCTGCAGGCCAGCCGCGAGGCGGCAAGCCGCGCCGGGCTGGAGGGCAAAGCCGGTCTGCTGTGCGACGGCACCTTTGGTCAGGACGCGCTGAACGCCATTACCGGTGAAGGGTGGTGGATTGGCCGCCCCATTGAGCTGCCCGGCTCGCGTCCGCTGGAGATGGAGCACGGCAACATCGGCACCCAGCTTATCAGCTGGCCGCAGGAGCACGTGGTGAAATGCCTGGTCTTCTTCCATCCTGAAGACGCCCACGGCCTGCGCCTGGAGCAGGAACAGAAAATCGCCGAGGTGTACCACGCCTGCTGCCAGTCCGGGCACGAGCTGCTGCTGGAGGTGATCCTTCCGGCCAGCATGCCGCGCAGCGATGAGCTCTACCTGCGCGCCATCTCCCGCTTCTACAACCTCGGCATTTACCCGGACTGGTGGAAGCTGCCGCCGCTCTCAGCCGGGGGCTGGACGGCGCTGAGCGAGATTATTGCGCGCCGCGACCCGCACTGCCGCGGGGTGGTGATCCTCGGGCTGGATGCCCCGGCAGAACAGCTGCGCGCTGACTTCAAAGCCGCAGCGGGACAGGCGCTGGTGAAAGGGTTTGCCGTGGGACGCACGCTGTTTGGCGATGCCTCCCGCGCGTGGCTGAAACACGATATTGACGATGCGCAGCTGGTGGCGCGCATCCGGGACAACTACCTGCAGCTTATCGCCTGGTGGCGCGAGCGCGGACACGCATAATGGAGACGACAATGAGTGTACAACTGGGCATTAACCCGCTGACGTGGACGAATGACGATCTGCCTTCCCTCGGCGCGGAGACGCCGCTGGAAACCTGTCTGAGCGAGGGAAAAGAGGCCGGTTTTGCCGGGTTCGAGCTGGGCAATAAATTCCCGCGCGAAGCGCGGCTGCTTGGCCCCATCCTGCAGCGCCATGACCTGCAGCTGGTTTCCGGCTGGTACTCCGGCCGCCTGCTGGAGCGCAGCGTGGAGGAGGAGATCGCCGCCGTGCAGTCTCACCTGACGCTGCTGCGCGAGCTGGGGGCGAAGGTGCTGGTCTTTGCCGAAGTCAGCGGCTGTATTCACGGCGAGCAGCAGACCCCGGTTCACCTGCGCCCGCGCTTCCCGCAGGCGCGCTGGAAAGAGTACGGCGAGAAGCTCACCGAGTTTGCCCGCTATACGCAGCAGCAGGGCGTGCAGATTGCCTACCATCACCATATGGGCACGGTGATTGAGTCTGCCGACGACGTGGATAATCTGATGACCCACACCGGGGAGGCGGTCGGATTGCTGCTGGATACCGGTCATCTGACCTTTGCCGGGGCCGATCCGCTGGCAGTGGCGCAGCGCTGGGCGTCGCGCATCAACCACGTCCACTGCAAAGACGTGCGTGCCGACGTGCTGGCGGACGTGAAAAACCGTAAAACCAGCTTCCTCGACGCGGTGCTGAGCGGCGTGTTTACCGTGCCGGGCGATGGCTGCGTGGATTATCCGCCGATTATGCAACTGCTGAAGGCGCAGGATTATCACGGCTGGCTGGTGGTGGAGGCCGAGCAGGATCCGGCGATTGCCCACCCGCTGACCTACGCCCGTCTGGGGTACAACAACCTGAGCCGCCTGGCGCGCGACGCCGGGCTTATCTGAGGAGGTGACATGTCACGTTTGCTATCACGCTGGCAACAGCCGGACGCGGTGGGGCGCACCCAGTGCGTTACGCCGGAACGCGCCGGCTGGGGATATGTCGGCTTTGAGGCGTATGAGCTGCAGGAGGGGCAGACGCTGACGCTGCCCGCCGTCAGCGAAGAGCGCTGTCTGGTGCTGGTCGCCGGGCGCGCCTCCATCAGCACGCCTTCCGCGCAGTTTAACGACATTGGCGAGCGGATGAGCCCGTTCGAGCGCATCAGGCCGTGGGCGGTGTACGTCACCCCGCAGGAGACGGTGCAGGTGAAGGCGCTGACGAGGCTGGAGCTGGCGGTCTGCGCCGCCCCCGGCAAAGGCACATACCCGACACGGTTGATTGCGCCGCAGGATATCGACGCTGAAGCGCGGGGCAAAGGCCATAACCAGCGCTATGTGCACAATATTCTGCCGGAAGATAAGCCCGCCGACAGCCTGCTGGTGGTGGAGGTGTGGACCAATGAGGGCTGCACCAGCTCGTACCCGAGCCACAAGCACGACACGGATAACCCGCCGCAGGAGACGTATCTGGAGGAGACCTACTACCATCGCCTCAACCCCGGGCAGGGGTTCTGCATGCAGCGGGTTTACACCGACGACAGAACGCTGGATGAGTGCATGGCGGTCTACAACCGTGATGTGGTCATGGTGCCGAAGGGCTACCACCCGGTGGCGACGATGGCCGGGTATGACAGCTATTACCTCAACGTGATGGCCGGGCCGGTGCGCAAATGGATGTTCACCTGGGAAGAGGACCACGCGTGGATTAATCGCGATTATCCCGCGGATGGCGGGCGCTGAGGCTGTTTTTTGCCGGGTGGCGCTGCGCTTACCCGGCCTACAATTCGCAAAAAATTACTTTGCTTCAATCGCCTGCTCAATCGTCCGGGCAACGATCTCCGGCTGGCTTACCATTGACACGTGGCTCGCCGCCACCTCCGTGGTTTTCGCATGGATCATCTTCGCCATCGCACGTTCAAGCGCCGGGTTAATCATCCGGTCATTCTGACTCACCACATACCAGCTCGGTTTGTTGTGCCACGCGGCGTGAGTCACTTTTTCTGCGAAAGCGTCGCCCTTTATTGGCCCCTGCGTGGCCGCAATGGTCTGTTGTTCAGCCGGTTTCACATCCGGCGCGAAGTCCTTCCTGACGGCCTCCGTTGGCAGATATAAATAGCCGTCCGCCGTTTTGGCGATGCCCGCGCTGCCCGGCGGCGCAGGGACGCTTCCCGCGAGATCCGCCGTCGACTGGCCGCAGTCCGGCGCGAACGCCGCCACATACACCAGCGATTTCACCCGCGCATCGTTGCCCGCTTCACTAATCACGGTGCCGCCCCACGAGTGGCCCACCAGCACCACGTCGCCGTGCGCCCGGGCGATGGCTCGCTGCGTGGCGGCCACGTCATCTTTTAGAGAGGTGAGCGGCAACTGGACGGCAATCACCTCTGCGTGCTGTTTCTGCAACAGAGGAATCACCTTATTCCAGCTGCTGCCGTCGGCAAACGCGCCGTGTACCAGCACGACGCTGGTTTTACTCTCCGCGAAGGCGCTGGCGGAAAGGGCCAGCAGACCTGCGGTCAGTACAGACAGTGCTTTCATTTTCAGATTCCTTAAAAATGGTGGCTCGCCGCATGGGGCGGTACGGTGAATTCAAGGGTTTTGTGATCGACAGGCTTATGGGTCGGATCGGCCAGAATAATCGTGACCTTGTGTTTACCGGCGGGGAGTCCCACCAGAATCACCGGCTCTCCGCTGGTATCCGCCCAGTGCCACGGCGCGTCATCCACCACCACGTGAATGTGTCCGATGCGCGGGGTCACCCTGAGCGCATCAGGACCGAACACCGGCTCGATACGCAGATTTTCGACGCGATACTGAATAAAGACCGCCCCTTTGCTCAGCGGACCGGCGAGCGGTGGATCGACAATCAGCCTGGCGGGGGGCTGCGGGTGTTCCAGCGGGGCAACGGCAGCAGGGCCGTTGACGTCTGCGGCGCTGAGGTTGTCCAGGGACGCAGCCCCGGCGCTGGCCGACGCCAGGGCAAGTATCGGCAGCAGTAAAAATCGACGATTCATCTTTATCTCCTTATCCGTTGCGAGTGATAACGGAGACAGAAGACCATTTTTATGTATCGGCGATATTTGCCGGAGGGGGCGTTTTGTACCCGTTTGTCAGCGTGTCGCGCTGGATACAGTGCGTTACATTCTGCCTGCGCGAACGGCGCACAATCGTTATCGCCAGACCGGCAATCACCAGCGTTAACCCGGTGGAAACCCACATTGCCCCCGCGATCCCCAGCGTTTTGTTGAGCCATGCGTAAGCAAACGGCGACGCTGCCGCCATCAGTTGCGCGGGGATCAGCAGCAGACCTGTGCGGCGGGCATAGTTTTCCGCGCTAAACAGCGCCAGCGGCAGGGTGGCTTTAACGATAGTCACCAGCCCGTTGATGGCCCCATAGCCCAGCACAAAACCGGCGGCGCACCAGACAAACAGGGCGCTGCTTAGCCCCACAAGAAAACAGAACGGCATGGCGAGAGCGGTAAAAAGCGTTAAGGAGAAGGGCGTTAAGCGGGCACCGGCCACGACCTCCAGCGCGCGGGCGCCCGTCTGCCCGAACCCCCACAGCATGCCGATGGCGACCGGCAGGCCGCAGCTTGCAATAAATTCCGGCAGATGGGTGGACGTACCGTTAGAGACAAAAGTGATGAGGGCAATGAAGGCGGCATAAAGCCAGCCGTTACGCCGTTCGTTTTTCAGCGGCGGCGCGCTGACCTTTGTCGTCACCGCCAGCCGCTGCCGGGGAAGGGTGCGTATCAGCGCCGCGCTCAGCAGGCCTGCGAGGGCATAGACACGTAACGCCTCCTGCCAGCTCATGATGTGGAGCAGGCCATCGCCCAGCGGCCAGAAGACGGCGGAGGCCAGCCCGCCCGCCAGCGTGACGCGTGAGATCGTTCTTCGCGCCTGCTGCCCGTAGAGGTTGACCAGCGCGGCGAACAGCGCATCGTACAGCGACAGGCGCATCCCGACGCCGGTGATCAGCCAGGCGCAGTACCAGCCAGACAGCGTCTGGGTAGACGCCATCCCTGCGCAGCTGATGGCGATCAGCAATGTGCCGCTCATCACCACCGTCTGGCCGCCAAAGCGCGCCAGCAGACGGGCAACAAAAGGAGAAACCGCCGCCATCACCAGCATCGCCAGCGTCAGGCCGAGGTAAATCTGCGGGGATGACCATCCCCGGTCGGCTGAAATGGCCAGCGCGAAGGTGCCGGGCATATAAAACGAGATCCCCCAGTTGATGAGCTGATTACAGCCCGCCGCGAGGGCGAGGCGGCGAGGCAGGGCCGGTGTTTCCATTGTTTTCACTCCGTTATGCAGTTGTCCTGAGCATAACGGCCGCGGTATTGTGCTGTCAGGGCCGCAACCTTATGCGCGGTATAAGAGAAACTTTGAATGACGACGCTTAATCTGGGCTATCTCGCGACGTTCCGTCTGGTTCACCAGCGCGGGAGCTTTTCCGCCGCGGCGGATCTGCTGGGCATTTCCCAGCCCGCCGTCAGCCTGCAAATTCGCCAGCTGGAGCAATTTCTGCAAACGCGACTGGTGGAGCGTACCGGGCGGGGCATCAGGGTGACGGCAGCCGGAGAGGCTCTGCTGGCGCATGGGGAGCGCATTCAACAGGCGGTGGATGAAGCCATCCGCGCCGTGAGCGCCTTCAGCCATGATGTGAGCGGCACCATTACGCTCGGCACGGGCGCAACCGCCTGTATTCATCTGCTGCCGCCGCTGCTGGAACAGCTACGCCGCGACTATCCACTTCTGAACGTGGGGGTAACCACGGGCAACACCCTGGATATCGTCAGGGCCATCGAGGAGAACCGTCTCGATATGGGGCTGGTGACGCTGCCGGTGAGTAGCAGAGCGCTGGACGTCCTGCCGGTGATGGAGGAAGAGTTTGTTTTTATCGCCTCGCGGGAGCAGCAGGAGGCTTTCAGGGCGTTTACCCCGGAGGCGTTATATGCACACCCGCTGATTGCCTTTGAATCCGGCAGCGGTACCCGGGCGCTGATCGAGGGCTGGTTTGCAGCCAGTGGCTCAGGGATCGCGCCGGTGATGCAGCTTGGCAGTATCGAGGCGATCAAGCGCATGGTGCGCGCAGGGCTGGGCTACAGCATTGTGCCGCGCATGGCGGTGGAACAGGAAGCCGATCGTGACGGGCTATGCGTGAGGTCGCTGACGCCGGTGCTGCATCGGCAGCTGGCCGTGGTGATGCGACAGGATAAAATCCTCAGCAAAGGGATAGCAGGCATTATTCGGTTAGTGCAAAACTCTCCGGCGAGCTAGCGGTCAGCCGTGTCGACGGTCAGGCTGGTTTGCTGAGACTGGAGTTTGTCCTGGTGGTAATACCAGGCGCCAATCGAAGAGTAAACGAAGCGGCCAAAGAAAAAGAGGAAGCTGATTAACAGTATGATGCGGGTCATCCGGGTGTTAAATCGATGTCGTTTGCGCATACGCGTGACCTGACTCACTCTGTTTTTCCTGGGTAAGCCCTTTTGGGCGATAAGGATATTAAGGCACAGCGGGAAGATGGGGTCAATTCTGCAATGTGTAAATAACCGTCAACGTTTAGATTATCTGATGTTATCGAAATTTATTAATGCATTTACCATCTTGATAACGTGAGGAAAATTATTTCAAAAAAGTGCCGCGAAACGTTATTTGCGTAAATTAGTTTGATTTAGGTCAACGGATTCTCAAGCCTGGTATTTAAAATCCTTCCTCCACACTGTTTGCCCTGCACGTTGCCGGGCGGCGCGTACGTCAGGTCGGATGCCTGTCTTTATGTTCCCCAGGGACTGAATGGGGTTAAACCGGGCATCTATGAACATTCTCGCTTTCCTGAAACGCAATAAAGACCGCTGGTGGGCGCTGCCGCTTATTTTGCCAGTGGTTTTGCTGCCCGTGCTGAGTGCAGCCAATACCCTGACGCAGCTGGGCGACGGTATTGTGGCGCTCTATTATTTGCCGCTCTCTTTTCTGCTCGCATTAATGCTCTTCTTTGGCTTTGCCGCCGTGCCTGGAATTGTGTTATCGCTGTTTATCCGTTATTACGACGCGGTCGGGCTGTTTGAAACCGTCGCCGGTGTGCTGCATTTTATTGTTCCTCTCGTGCTGAGCTGGGGGGGTTATCGCGTTTTTGCCCCCAGACGCAATATGACGGGGTACGGCGATATCCGGCTGATGCCGCAGCGCCTGTTCTGGCAGGTCTTCTGTCCTGCAACGCTGTTTCTCGTGTTGTTTCAGTTTGCGGTCTATCTGGGCGTGTATGAGAGTCGTCAGAGCCTGGCGGGGCTCAACCCGCTCAATATTCGCACGCTCATTAACTATCAGGCGCTGCTGGTCAGCGGGCTGACAGGCGTGCCGTTGAGCTATCTGCTGATCCGCCTGATTCGTCATCCGCGCCATCTCACCCGTTTTATCTCGCAGATCCGTCTTCAGATAGATAAAAAGGTGACGCTCGTTGAGTTTTTGCTGTGGGCGATTACGCTTGGCGGGTTGCTTTCGCTGCTGTTGCTCCCGATGAATGAAAACAGCTCCATTTTCACCACCAACTACACCCTGTCGTTGCTGATGCCGGTGATGCTCTGGGGGGCGATGCGTTTTGGCTATAAGCTGATATCGCTGATCTGGACACCGGTGCTGCTGGTGTCTATTCACTATTTTTATCACTATATCCCGGTGAACGCGGGGTATGACATCCAGCTGGCGATCACCTCTTCCAGTTATCTGGTCTTCTCGTTTGTGGTGATTTATATGTCGATGCTGGCGACTCGCCAGCGTGCGGTGAATAAACGCACCCGCAGGCTGGCGCTGCTCGACCCGGTCGTACATATGCCTAACCTGCGGGCGCTGTCGCGCGATCTGGCGAGGAACCCGTGGTCGGCGCTCTGCCTGCTGCGCATTCCGGAGCTGGAAATTCTGGGCCGAAATTACGGCGTGCTGCTGCGTATTTTGTACAAACAGCAGCTGGCGCAGTGGATTAACGGCACGCTTCAGCCGAATGAGCAGGTATATCACCTGACCGGCTGCGACCTGGCGGTACGGCTTAACGCAGAATCACACCAGCAGCGCATTGATACCCTCGACGAGCATATCAAACAGTTCCGCTTTGTCTGGGATGGCATGCCGCTGCAGCCGCAGGTGGGCGTGAGCTACTGCTATGTCCGCTCCCCGGTTACTCATCTTTATCTGGTACTGGGCGAGCTGGGGGTGGTTGCCGATCTGTCGCTCTCCTCCAACCATCCGGAAAATCTTCAGCAGCGTGGCGCTGTCCATCTGCAGCGCAGCCTGAAGGATAAAGTCGCGATGATGAGTCGCCTGCAAAAGGCGCTCGATAACAACGCTTTTACCCTGCTGGCGCAGCCCGTTCGCGGCCTGCGGGGCGATCGCTATCATGAAATCCTGCTGCGGATGCCGGACGTAGACGGGCTATTGCTCTCCCCCGATCAATTCCTGCCCGTCGCACAGGAGTTTGGTCTCTCCTCGCGGGTGGATTTGTGGGTGCTGGACCACACCCTGCGCTTCCTGGCAGAACACCGCGAGCAACTGCCCGGTCATCGTTTTGCCATTAATCTGGCCCCTTCAACCGTTTGTCGGGTGCAGTTCCCGCTTGAGGTGAGCCGCCTGCTGGCGAAATACGCCATTGAGCCGTGGCAGCTGATTTTTGAGGTGACGGAGTGCAGCACCTTCGGCAATGGGGAGCAGGCGCAACACATCCTCCAGCAGCTGCAGAAAATGGGGGTACGCATTGCGATTGATGATTTTGGCACCGGCTATGCCAGCTACGCGCGGCTGAAAAGCGTGGATGCCGATATTCTCAAGATTGACGGCAGCTTTATTCGCAACATCGTCAATAACAGCCTGGATTACCAGATAGTGGCTTCAATCTGCCATCTGGCGCGCATGAAGAAAATGCTGGTGGTGGCTGAGTATGTCGAGACCGAAGAGATACGCAGCGCGGTTCACGCGCTGGGCATCGATTATGTGCAGGGGTATCTGATTGGCAGGCCGGTGGCGCTTGCCTCGCTGCTGGAGGCAGAGGCGTCCGTAGCGGACGCCTGAGCCGTTATGCCGCGACGTCGGCGCTCTCTTCTTCGATCTTGAGCAGCCAGCCGGTGACCGCTTCCCAGTACTGCTGCTCTTTTTCCAGGTCCAGCAGGACCAGCGCGTTCTGGCTAAACCAGTCGTGCGGGAAGCAGAGCGTCCAGTGATGGTCGTCGGTTTTCAGCTTCAGCGTGGGCGGGGTGGTGGTGGCCTGACGCTGGTTATTGAGCAACACGCCCAGGCGCAGCAGCTGAATCAGCGGCAGGAACTGCTTCTTCTTGAACAGCGTGAAGCGCGGCAGATCGTCGAGCTTGATGGCTTTACGGTGATAGCGTACCAGGGTCGCCATCATGGTCTGCTGCTCCTGGTTGAAGCCCGGCAAATCGCTGTTTTGCAGAATGTAGGCCGAATGACGGTGCATGCCGCTGTGGTTGATGTTCAGTCCCACTTCGTGCAGCATCGCGGCCCATTTCAGCAGGGCGGCGAGTTGCGGATGCGCAAGTTTAGGATTCTGCTCCTGCCATTGTTCGTACATCTGTACGGTGGTTTCCAGCACGCGCTTCGCCTGGTCGCGGTCGATGTTGTACTGGTTTGCCAGGCTTTGCGCGGTGCGGCTGCGAATATCCTGGTGGCGGAAGCGGCCTTCCATCTCGTAGAGCACGCCTTCACGCAGCGCGCCGTCGGAGAGACGCAGCTCTTTGATGGCCAGCGCATCGAACACGCCGCAGAGAATAGCCAGCCCCGGCACGAATACCGCTTTACGCTCGTCGGAAAGCCCCGGCAGGCTTAAGGCGTCAAAACTTTTATGTTTCAGTACTTCTTCGGTCAGCAGCGTCAGGCGCTCGGGGGTGATAAACCCGTCTTTTTCACCCATCGCCAGCAGCACTTCATGCGCCGCTTTGATGGTGCCTGATGCACCCAGCGCCACGTTCCAGCCCTGGATCCGGTACTGCCAGGCCAGATTTTCCAGTTTCTGGACGGCCGCCATCCTCGCCCGCTGGAAGTTCTCACGGGTGATGGTGCCGCCCGGGAAGTACATCTGCGCGAAGCTGACGCAGCCCATCCGGCGGCTTTCCACCAGACGCGGCTCAAAGTCTTCGCCGATCACAAGCTCTGTAGAGCCGCCGCCGATATCGATAACCAGCTTGCGCCCTTTTTCCGGCTGGGTATGCTCAACGCCCATAAAAATCAGGCGCGCTTCTTCGTTACCGGAAATGATCTCAATCGGGTAGGGGATCACTTTTTCCGCCCTCTTGAGGAACTCTGGCGCGTTCAGGGCCTGACGCAGGGTATGGGTGCCCACGATGCACACGCTTGAGGGCGAGAAGCCCTGCAGACGTTCAGCGAACAGCGACAGACAGTTTAAGCCGCGCTCCATCGCCTCTTCGCTAAGCATGCTGCGTTCATCAAGGCCATCCGCCAGGTGTACGCGCTGCTTCAGACGACCGATGATCTGCAGCGCGCCATCCACCTCACGGGCGATGACCATGTGGAAACTGTTAGAGCCTAGATCGACCGCGGCGAATTCCTGCGGGCGTGGGGTCTTATCATTTATCGGCATAGGTTAATCGGGTTGCTCGAGTGATTTGATATAGTCGTAAATCGCCAGTTGTGACCGCACTTTACGGCGGTTGCCGCGCGGCACGTAGCGGTTACTCAGTTCTTTGTCGATATAGCGTGCTTTCACGGTATCGCTGAACAGAATCTCGATAATGTCGAGGATCTGCTGCTTCAGACGCGGATCCAGCAGCGGTGCCGCGACTTCAATTCGGTAGTCAATATTGCGCGTCATCCAGTCTGCAGAAGAGAGATAGACCTGCTTATCACCCGCATTATCAAAAATATAGACCCGATCGTGTTCCAGGTAGCGGTCAACAATGCTGATCACCCGAATATTGTCGCTGATGCCTTCCAGTTCCGGGATCAACGAGCACATGCCGCGGATCAGCAGGTTAACCGGCACGCCGGAGCTGGATGCCGCATACAGGCGGTCTACCAGACCTTTGTCGACCAGGTTGTTGAGCTTCAGGGTGATGCCGGACGACAGCCCTTTCTGAGCATTGGCGATCTCTTTGTCGATCATATCGTACAGCAGACGGCGCGAGTTCTGTGGGGACACCAGCAGATAGTCGAAGCTCACCGGGCGGTACGGGTTCTCAATAAAGTTGAACACCCGACGCACCTCGTTGGTGATGCGCGCATCGGCGGTCAGCAGCGAGTAGTCGGTATAAATTCGCGCGGTTTTCTCGTTAAAGTTCCCGGTACCGATGTGGGCATAGCGCACCACGTCGTCACCCTCTTTGCGGGAGATGAGGAACAGCTTGGCGTGAATTTTCAGCCCCGGCGCGGAGAAGATGACGTGTACGCCCGCTTCCGTCAACCGGCGCGCCCAGTGAATGTTCGCCTCTTCATCGAAGCGCGCCTGCAGCTCCACCACCACGGTAACTTTTTTACCGTTGTGCGCGGCATGGATCATCGCATCGATAATGCGGGAATCTTTGGCCACGCGGTAGATGTTGATTTTGATCGCCAGCACGCTCGGGTCGAAGGAGGCCTGACGCAGCAGTTCCAGCACGTGTTCAAACGTGTGATACGGATAGTAGAGCAGGACGTCGCGTTCGCGGATGGCGTCGAAACCGTTGCGGAATTTATCAAACCACAGATGGCGCAGGCGCGGCAGCGGTTTGTTTACCAGATTGGCCTTGCCCACGTTCGGGAAGCCAATAAAGTCTTTAAAGTTATGGTAACGGCCACCCGGCACGATGGAGTCATAGCGCGAAATGGTCAGTTTCTCGCGCAGCATTTCCACCATCGCGTCCGGCATATCGCGCTGATAAACAAAGCGCACCGGCTCCGCCGTCAGGCGCTGCTTGAGGCTGGAGGACATCAGCTCCATCAGGCTGGCTTCCATCTCGTGCACCAGGTCATATTCGGCGTCACGGGTCATCTTCATCGAGTAGGCGTTTAACGCGTCGTAATCGAAGAAGCCTTTAAAGATGTCATCCAGACAGTAGCGCAGGATGTTATCCAGCAGGATCATCGGCTTGCGTCTGCGCGGGGTTTCCGGCGGCAGGTTCACAAAGCGCGGCACCTTATCGGACGGGATCTCCAGCAGCGCGTATCGGATGGATTCACCGCGAATAATTTCCACCGCCAGGTAGGTGTAGTCATCTTTCAGGAACTGCACCAGATCGGTTTCGCGGTTGATCAGAATCGGGGTAATGTGCTGGCGCAGATACTGCTTGAAGTAGTGGCGCAGCCAGTTTTGTTGGTTAACGGAAAGCTGACGTTCGTTAATCAGGAAGATTTGATTGCGTGCCATCTCCAGCAGCAGTTCGTTATACAGGCCGTCAAATTCCTGATCGGCTTTCAACACGCGGGACTGGATTTTGCCCAACAGATGACGCGAGTGAGAGTTTAAGCCCTGTTCTTCGCTGATGATGATGCGTCTTTTCAGCTCGGCAAAGCGAACCTTGTAGAACTCATCCAGGTTGTTGGAATAAATGCCCAAAAAACGCATGCGCTCGATCAGCGGGTTACTTTTGTCAGCCGCTTCCTGGAGGACACGTTCGTTAAATGCTAACCAGCTTAGCTCTTTCTCGATATATAACTTTTCCTGACCCATTACAGCTCACACTCCAGTTCAATCACAGGACGTGGTAAATCCGTCTCGTCCTTATTATGGCGAGCATTTCCACGATATGTCCAACAGTGCCAGAAAAGTATGACAGTTATTTTTTTTGTTGAGGATTTTAGAGGGTTGGAGAAGGGGATATCGGGTAAGCGCAGCGCCACCCGATATAACAAACTACTCTTCGGCCGCATAGCCCTGCGGAGGTAACTTCACGCCATCCAGCCATGCCGCGCCGTCGCGCATTTCGAGACGCCCGTCGACAAACCAGCTCACCACTAGCGGGTAAATGGCATGCTCCTGGGTCTGTACCCGTTCGGTCACGTCGTCTTCGTTGTCGCCGTCAAAGACCGGGACTTTGGCCTGCAGGATCACCGGGCCGCCGTCCAGTTCGTCGGTCACGAAATGGACCGAGGTACCGTGCTCTTCATCGCCGTTTTCCAGAACCTGACGATGGGTGTGCAGGCCGGGATATTTCGGCAGAAGCGAAGGGTGAATATTCAGCAGGCGTCCGGCGTAATGTGCAACAAAAGCCGGGCTCAGAATACGCATGTATCCTGCCAGCACCACGACGTCAGGAGCGTAGGCATCAATCTCCTGCACCAGTTCGCGGTCAAACGCTTCACGACCGGCAAACTGGCTGGCTTCCAGCGCGTGCGCGGGAATGTTTGCTTCCCGGGCGCGCTCAAGGCCGAACGCATCGGCCTTGTTGCTGAAAACTGCCCGAATGGTGCCGTTGATTTTCTTCTGTTTGCAGGCGTCAATTATCGCCTGCAAATTGCTTCCGTTGCCGGAAATGAGCACCACGATGTTTTTCATTCAATGACCACACGCTGTTCGGAATCGGAAGCTTTAATCGTACCGATTTTCCACGCGTTTTCACCTTTCTCTGTCAGCAGCTTAACCGCTTTATCCGCTTCACTGGCTGGCAGGGCGATCACCATACCGACACCGCAGTTAAAGGTGCGATACATTTCGTGAGAGCTCACGTTACCTGCGGCCTGCAGCCAGTTAAAGACGGCCGGCCACTGCCATGAGGATTCATCGATCACCGCCTGCGTGTTGTCCGGCAGTACGCGAGGAATGTTTTCCCAGAAGCCGCCGCCCGTCAGGTGGGCAATGGCGTGCACGTCAACGTTCTCGATAAGCTCCAGCACGTTTTTCACGTAGATGCGGGTCGGGGCCAGCAGATGATCGGCCAGTGGTTTACCTTCAAGCTCGGTGGTCTGTGGGTCGCAACCGCTCACCTCGAGGATTTTGCGCACCAGGGAGTAGCCGTTAGAGTGCGGGCCGCTCGAGGCCAGCGCGATCAGCACATCGCCATCGGCCACTTTGCTGCCGTCGATAATTTCTGATTTTTCTACCACGCCGACGCAAAAGCCTGCGACGTCATAATCTTCGCCGTGATACATGCCCGGCATTTCAGCGGTCTCACCGCCGACCAGCGCACAGCCAGACTGCAGACACCCTTCGGCGATACCGTTAATGACGCTGGCTGCGGTATCCACGTCCAGTTTGCCGGTCGCGTAATAATCGAGGAAGAACAGCGGCTCAGCACCCTGAACCACCAGGTCGTTTACACACATCGCGACCAGATCGATACCGATTGTGTCGTGACGTTTTAAATCCATCGCCAGGCGCAGTTTTGTGCCTACACCGTCAGTACCCGAGACCAGAACAGGTTCACGATATTTTTGCGGCAGCGCGCACAGTGCGCCGAATCCACCCAGACCCCCCATCACTTCCGGGCGGCGGGTTTTTTTCACCACACCTTTGATTCGGTCAACCAGCGCATTACCTGCGTCAATATCAACACCGGCATCTTTGTAGCTGAGAGAAGTTTTGTTGGTCACGGCTCAAGTCCCCACGCGATTGCATAGCTAGTAAGAAAAATCGGCGCAATTCTAACAGTCCAGGCAAACGTTTGCGAGCCTATTCTCGGCGAGAGGATTTTTTTTTCTGCTCCCCCTCTGGCGGCGCGCAAACTTGACTCCGTTCACGAAAATGAAACCGGTTTCGGCGATCTGCTTGCCAGCGGTTTGCTGATTGAACATCATGAACTGAAACCGGTTTCAGTTTCATTCAGGAGGGATGAAGTCATGAGCATCGCCGCATTCGATATTGGTGGCACCGCATTAAAAATGGGTATTGCGACAGCGCAGGGAGAGCTTCTGCAAACGGATAAGGCCGCCATTAAGAACAGCGACGGCGAGGCCATCCTTTCGCACATGCTGAGCTGGGTGACGGCGCATCGCGCACTTGACGGGATCGCCATCAGTGCGCCGGGGTACGTTAACCCGCATACCGGGTTTATCGAGATGGGAGGGGCAATCCGCCGCTTCGACCAGTTCGCGTTGCAGGCCTGGCTTGAGGCGCAGACGGGGTTACCGGTGACCGTAGAGAATGACGCCAACTGCGTGCTGCTGGCGGAACGCTGGCAGGGGAAGGCGACGGGGATCGACAATTTTCTGGTGCTGACCATCGGTACCGGGATTGGCGGGGCCATTTTCTGCAACGGCAGGCTGGTTCACGGGGCGCGTTTTCGCGCCGGGGAGTTCGGCTACATGCTTACGGAAAGGGCAGATTCAAGACGTGTTGCCCGCCACTCCATGAATGAAAACTGCACGTTACGCACCCTGCGCAAGCGCTACGCCGACTTTCACGGGCTGGCGCTTGATGAGGTGACCGGCGAAGCCATCTTTGATGGTTATGACGCAGGCGACGTGGTATGCCGCCGCCTGGTGGATGATTTTCTTAACGGCATTGCGACAGGGCTCTACAACCTGGCGAATGTGTTCGATCCGCAGACCATTTTCATTGGCGGCGGTATCGCGGAACGACCCGGTTTTATGGGTCTGCTTCGCACCCATCTCACGTGGTTTGGCATCGCGGATATCGCCGATGTTGTCAGCCACGGCAACCGCGCCGGGTTAATTGGCGCGGTTTACCATTTCAGACAGCAGTATCCGTCAGCAATCCGCAACATCGAATGAGGGAAAGAGTATGTCAGGATTTAAAGCAGGTTTTCTGTGGGGCGGCGCGGTGGCCGCGCATCAGCTGGAAGGCGGCTGGCAAGAGGGCGGTAAAGGAGTGAGCGTCGCCGACGTCATGACCGCCGGCGCCCACGGCGTACCGCGTGAAATCACCAACGGCGTGCTGCCAGGGAAAAACTACCCGAACCACGAAGCCATCGATTTTTACCATCGTTATAAGGAAGACATCAAACTCTTTGCCGAGATGGGGTTCAAATGCTTCCGTACCTCTATCGCCTGGACGCGCATCTTCCCGAAAGGGGACGAGCGGGAGCCTAACGAGGCGGGCCTGAAGTTCTATGACGATCTGTTCGATGAATGTCTGAAATACGGCATTGAACCGGTTATCACACTCTCTCACTTTGAGATGCCTTTCCATCTGGTCACGGAATACGGCGGATGGCGCAACCGTAAGCTGATCGACTTCTTCGTTCGCTTCGCAACCGTCGTATTCCAGCGCTATCAGCATAAAGTGAAGTACTGGATGACCTTCAACGAGATTAACAACCAGGCTAACTTCCACGAAGATTTTGCGCCGTTCACCAACTCCGGGCTGAAGTATGCGCCGGGAGAGGACCGGGAGCCGGTGATGTTCCAGGCGGCCCACTATGAGCTGGTGGCCAGCGCCCTGGCGGTGAAGGCGGGACGCGAGATTAACCCGTCGCTGCAGATCGGCTGCATGATTGCCATGTGTCCTATCTATCCGCTGACCTGCGCGCCCGACGATATGATGATGGCGATGAACGCCATGCACCGTCGTTACTGGTTCACCGACGTCCATGTGCGCGGTAAGTATCCGCAGCATCTGCTCAACTACTTCGAGCGTCGCGGTTTCGCGCTGGATATTACCGAGGAAGATAAAGCGGCGCTGACCCAGGGCTGCGTGGATTACATCGGCTTCAGCTATTACATGTCTTTCGCCACCAAAGCGACGGCGGACAACCCGGAACTGGATTACGACGAGAGCAAGAGCCTGGTCTCCAACCCGTACGTGCAGAAATCGGACTGGGGCTGGCAGATTGACCCGGTGGGTCTGCGCTACTCCCTGAACTGGTTCTGGGATCACTACCAGCTGCCGCTGTTCATCGTTGAAAATGGCTTTGGCGCCATCGACGTGCAGGAGAGTGACGGCACGGTGAATGATCAGTACCGCATTGACTATCTCGCCGCCCACATCCGTGAGATGAAAAAAGCGGTGGTGGAAGATGGCGTAGACCTGATGGGCTATACCCCGTGGGGCTGTATCGACCTCGTTTCTGCCGGTACGGGCGAAATGAAAAAACGCTACGGCTTTATCTTTGTCGATAAAGACAATGAAGGTAATGGCACGCTGAACCGCAGTAAGAAGAAGTCGTTCGACTGGTATAAGCAGGTGATTGCCAGCAACGGCGATAACCTGTAATTGTCGGGTGGCGCTAACGCTTACCCGACCTACACTACACGTAGCGCCACCGGGCAGAACCTCGCACATAAGCCGGAGACACCTCTCCGGTTTTTTTGTCTTCGCTTGATCCCTGTCAAGCAAGATGGGTATGGCCTAATCTGAAAAAAGCGGTATAATCCCGCGATTTTTTTGCGGATGCCACCTCAGAGGAGAAAGAGAATGAAGATTGTGGAAGTGAAACACCCACTCGTTAAACACAAGTTGGGCCTGATGCGTGAGCATGACATCAGCACGAAGCGTTTTCGCGAACTGGCATCTGAAGTGGGTAGCCTGCTGACCTACGAAGCGACCTCTGACCTGGAAACCGAAAAAGTGACCATCGAAGGCTGGAACGGCCCGGTGCAGGTTGAGCAGATCAAAGGTAAGAAAATTACCGTAGTGCCAATCCTGCGTGCCGGTCTCGGCATGATGGAGGGCGTGCTGGAGCACGTACCGAGCGCGCGTATCAGCGTGGTGGGTATCTACCGTAATGAAGAGACGCTGGAGCCGGTGCCTTACTTCCAGAAGCTGGTGTCTAACATCGACGAGCGTATGGCGCTGGTGGTTGACCCAATGCTGGCGACCGGTGGATCAATGATCGCCACTATCGACCTGCTGAAAAAAGCGGGCTGCAGCAGCATTAAAGTGCTGGTGCTGGTTGCGGCACCGGAAGGGATCGCGGCGCTGGAAAAAGCGCACCCGGATGTGGAGCTGTATACCGCGTCTGTCGACCAGGGGCTGAACGAGCACGGGTACATCATCCCGGGGCTGGGCGATGCCGGCGATAAGATCTTTGGTACGAAATAATCGAATAACGATAACGAAGCCGACTTTGATAGTCGGCTTTTTTTTGAATAAAACACACATAACTAACCATCTCAGAGGAAAACACTATGACGCGCCGTGCTATCGGGGTGAGTGAAAGACCGCCGCTTTTACAGACAATCCCGCTTAGTTTGCAGCACCTGTTCGCCATGTTTGGCGCAACCGTGCTGGTGCCAATCCTGTTTCACATTAACCCGGCTACCGTGCTGCTGTTCAACGGTATTGGTACGCTGCTGTACCTCTTTATCTGTAAAGGCAAAATTCCCGCGTATCTGGGATCGAGCTTTGCCTTTATCTCGCCGGTGCTGCTGCTGCTGCCGCTGGGTTATGAAGTGGCGCTGGGCGGGTTTATCATGTGTGGCGTGTTGTTCTGCCTGGTCTCTTTCATTGTGAAGAAAGCCGGTACCGGCTGGCTGGATGTGATGTTCCCGCCTGCGGCAATGGGCGCCATCGTTGCCGTTATCGGTCTGGAGCTGGCGGGCGTGGCGGCCAATATGGCCGGTCTGCTGCCTGCTGACGGCCAGTCACCGGATTCCAAAACCATTATCATCTCGCTGGTGACCCTGGGCGTGACGGTGTTTGGCTCCGTGCTGTTCCGCGGTTTTATGGCGATTATCCCGATCCTGATCGGCGTGCTGGCGGGCTATGCACTCTCCTTCGTGATGGGCGTTGTCGATACCACGCCAATCGCTCAGGCGCACTGGTTCGCCCTGCCAACCTTCTACACGCCACGCTTCGAATGGTTTGCTATCTTCACCATTCTGCCTGCCGCGCTGGTGGTCATCGCTGAACACGTTGGCCACCTGGTGGTGACGGCGAACATCGTCAAGCGCGATTTGATCCGCGACCCGGGTCTGCACCGCTCTATGTTTGCCAACGGCTTCTCGACCATTATCTCCGGGTTCTTTGGCTCCACGCCAAACACCACCTACGGTGAGAATATTGGCGTGATGGCCATTACCCGCGTTTACAGTACCTGGGTTATCGGCGGCGCGGCGATCATTGCCATTCTGCTTTCCTGCGTCGGTAAACTGGCGGCGGCGATCCAGATCATCCCGGTGCCAGTGATGGGCGGTGTCTCTCTGCTGCTGTACGGCGTGATCGGCGCATCCGGTATTCGCGTACTGATTGAGTCTAAAGTGGATTACAGCAAAGCGCAGAACCTGATCCTGACCTCCGTTATCCTGATCATCGGCGTGAGCGGCGCCAAGGTGCACATCGGTGCGGCTGAGCTGAAGGGGATGGCGCTGGCGACCATCGTTGGCGTGGGCCTGAGCCTGATTTTCAAGCTGATCTCCGTGATCCGCCCGGAAGAGGTGGTGCTGGACGCCGACGAAAGCGAAAAAGCGTCACATTGATCTTATATACACAAAATCATTCAAGCTGCATCAAGGCGGCAAATCTGAGAATCCCCAGGAGCTTACTCAAGTAAGTGACTGGGGTGAGCAGATGCAGCCAACGCAGAGGCAGCTTGAAGGATGACGTGTATAATCGGGCGAAGGATCGCCCGGTTCTCTCCTGGCAGGTTCCGTGTTAAACTCCATGCCGATTTTATGTAAGATCTGGTTGAGGTACTTCTGAACGGACCGGCACAGCTCTCTCTGCCACTCTATCTCCCTGACGACGAAACTTTCGCGAGTTTCTGGCCGGGTGATAACCCCTCTTTACTGGCTGCACTGCAAAACGTGCTGCGCCAGGATCACAGCGGATACATCTATATCTGGTCACGCGAAGGCGCGGGGCGCAGCCACCTGTTGCATGCCGCCTGTGCGGAACTCTCCGCGCGAGGGGATGCGGTAGGCTATGTGCCGCTGGATAAGCGTACCTGGTTTGTGCCTGACGTGCTGGAGGGAATGGAACACCTCTCCCTGGTCTGCATCGATAATATCGAATGCGTGGCGGGGGATGAACCGTGGGAAATGGCGATCTTTAACCTCTATAACCGCATTCTGGAATCGGGCAAAACCCGGCTCTTGATCACCGGCGATCGTCCGCCGCGCCAGCTTAATCTGGGGCTGCCGGATCTGGCATCGCGTCTGGACTGGGGGCAAATCTATAAGCTCCAGCCACTGTCTGATGAAGACAAACTGCAGGCGTTACAGCTGCGCGCAAAGCAGCGTGGCTTTGAGCTGCCGGAGGACGTGGGTCGTTTCCTGCTTAAGCGTCTGGACCGCGAAATGCGCACTCTGTTTGACACGCTCGATCAGCTCGATCGCGCGTCCATCACCGCCCAGCGCAAGCTGACCATTCCGTTTGTGAAAGATATTCTCAAGCTTTGAGTTTGTTCGCCCGGTGGCGCTGCGCTTACCGGGCCTGTGAAAATCCGCCACGATATGTAGGCCGGGTAAGGCGCAGCCGCCACCCGGCAAAACATTCAGGCACTATCCCTCAATAAATGCTCCACCAGCAGCGGAATCGGCCTTCCCGACGCCACGCTCCTGCCGTTTTCACGCCACAGCGCCGTACCGCTAATATCCAGATGCGCCCACGGGATCGTCGGCGGGCAGAAGTGATGCAACAGCCACGCCGCCGAGGCGCTGATTGCCGCATTGTTGGTTGGGGTGTTGCACAGATCGGCGATGGCGCTGTCGGTCTGCTTTTTCAGCCGCGCGTCCAGCGGCAGGGACCACACTTCGTCGCCGCTCTGTTTCCCCGCCTGCGTCAGCGCCTTGCGCAGCGGTTCATCCTGGGTCATTAACCCGCTCAGCTCATACCCCAGCGCTTTGACCACCGCACCCGTTAGCGTCGCCATATCAATAATATAGCGCGCCCGGGGATGGCGCAGGCTGGCCCAGGCAATCGCGTCTGCCAGCACCAGTCGACCTTCGGCATCGGTATTGTTGATTTCAACCGTTGTGCCGTTGCAGGCCCGCGCGACCGTGCCGGGCTGCATGGCGTCCGGACCTATCGCGTTTTCCGCCAGCGCCAGCACGCCCATGATGCGAACAGGAAGACCAAGTTCTGCGACGGCGAGCATCAGGCCCAGTACGTTGGCCGCCCCGCACATGTCGTACTTCATGGTGTACATGCCGGCGCCTTCCTTCAGCCACAGACCACCGGTATCGAAGGTGATGCCTTTACCTACGTAGCAACGCACCGGACCGTCAGAAACACCCTCATAGTGAATGGCCAGCAGCCGCGGCGGACAGGAAGCGCCTTTACCGACGGCATGAAGTAGCCCCAGACCCTGCGCAACGATCTGCTTTTCATCCAGCACCTCACACCGCAGGGCAGGGACGTCGGCGGACAATTTTTTCGCCTCTTCGACCACAAACTGTGGCGTACAGCGATCGGAAGGGATATCCGCCAGACGACGCGCAAAGACCATGCCCCGGCTGATGTCCTGCTGCTGGCGGAAGATAGCTTCCAGCTTGTCCTGCTGTTCCGGCAGGCAAAGAGCGGTAACGTGGTGCAGACGCGCTGGCGTATCGTCGGGGCGCTTCAACTGCAGGTCGCTAAGTCGGTGCGCCTGGTTGAAGAGAAAGCGCAGCACCTGCGCCAGCACAACGTCGTCGATCTGGGTGACGTCGATGATCATATCAGGGCTGACAGGGGAGGCCAGCAGAGGGCGCAGTGCCGTCAGTAATCCTTCAGTGAGGCTGTCCTGCCAGAGCGCATCCGGCACCAGTGTGATCCGTGCAAAAGGGGCGCAGCCAAAACGGGTATCGGCAACCCCGTCCTGCCCGCGCATTTCCGCGATAAGCGGGGTGTCTGGCAGTAATGGACAGGCGGTCCGGGCGATGAGGTGACCGTGTGGTCTGGTGTTGGAAAGGGTGGTTGTCAGTTGCCAGGTAATCATTATTGCTCCTCAATCGGCGCGCGGATCCGCGCCGCGTAGGCCTGCATCCAGGCTTCATCCACGGCCTGATAATGCGTCTTTTCCTGCCGGCGCTCGGCGCGAAACACGGTCAGCGGCTGGAGGGCGGTGGCGACCACAAACGAGAAGGTTTTGATATTGGTCGCCGCGCCGAACTCGCCTTTATTATTCATGCACACCACGGAGAGATCTCCCGCGCGGCCAAAGCGCGACATCAGCTTGTCTTCCAGCTCAAACACCACCGAATCCGCCGCCTGCTGGGGCGTCATGCCCTGGGCCATGCGGCGAACAATTTCGTAGCTGGTGCAGCCTTTCATCAGGTCTTCCCCCACGCCCGTGGCGGTGGCGGCGCCGGTTTCGCTGTCACAGTAAAAACCGGACCCGATAATCGGCGAATCGCCGAGTCGGCCGCGTTTTTTCATAAACAGGCCGCTGGTGGAGGTGGCGATGCTCATGGAGCCCTGTTTGTCGAGGCCGATAATCCCGACGGTGTCGTGGCCGTCGTACGGGCTTAGGCCTTTATCCAGCGTCTCCCGGCAGCGCTTGTGGTAATGCTGCATGGCGCGGTCGGTGAGCATGGTTTTGTCCGCAAAGCCCTGGCTCAGGGCCCATTCGCGCGCCCCCTGGCCGACCAAAAGGCTGTTATACCGCTGGCGGCTGAGCGCCTGCGCCACGCGCACCGGGTTGGCGATATCCACCAGATTACCCACGGCACCAAACGCCAGCGTGTCGCCGTCCATGTACGCCGCGTCCAGCTCAACCTCGCCGTTTTCAGTGGGTAACCCACCGTAGCCGACGGATTTATAAAACGGAAAATCTTCGACGGCGGCAACGGCATCCACCACTGCCGCTGAGACCGGTTTTCCCGCAGCCAGCGCAGAGGCAGACTCCGTGACGCCTTCAAGCGCCATTCGCCAGGTGGCGATAATTCCCCACATGCTTTACTCCTGTTTTGCAAGTGTCGTGTCGGTTTGCGTAACGGTCGCCACTTCCGCCGCGCGGTACTGCTTGTCCACAATGCGCATGAAAGGCAGATACAGCATGGCGCCAATCAGCAGATTGATAAGCTGCATCACGCTGCCGCTGAGGTGCCCGGTGACGATAAAACCGCTGATCACCGGCGGCAGCGTCCACGGGATAAACACCCCGGTGGTTACGGCGACCGCGCCAATTTTCATCGCCGCGTACTGCACGCTCACCAGCACCAGCGGCACAAGATTGAAGGGGATAAGCATGATCGGGTTCATGATCACCGGCAGGCCGAACAGAATCGGCTCGTTGATGTTAAACACCGATGCCCCCGCGCCCAGGCGGGCGACTTCACGCATGTTTTTGCTGCGGGCGAAAATCAGCATCGCAATCACCAGCGACAGCGTGGCCCCTGCGCCACCCATCCAGATCATGTCAAAAAACTGTTCAGTAATGATGTGCGGCGGCGTGGTGCCAGCCTGAATGGCGGCGATGTTATCAGTCTGGTTCTCCATCCACAGGGGACGAATAATGCCGTTGATCATCGAGCCGGAGTTAATGCCCACTGACCACAGAATGGTAATGCTGAATACCGTCATCAGCGCGCCAAAGTAAGAGGTGCCGTAGTGGCGCACTGGCGTGGCCACAACCTCATAAATAAACTGATGGATCGTGTTGTAATGGGTGTTCTCAAAGACGATGCGGATAACCAGCACCAGGATCATGACCAGCAGCGCCGGGATCAGCGCTGCGAACGACTCCTGTACCGCAGGTGGCACGCCGTCCGGCATTTTGATGACCAGATTTTTGCGCTTCAGCCAGCAGAACAGCTCCGTCCACAGCAGCGAGCCAATCATCGCCACGAACAGTCCTTTACTGCCAATCCACTCCACCGGCATCACGGTAATCCCGCCGTTCTCCGCCACTTTGATAAACGGCGTCAGGATCAGAAACGCTACCAGCGCCAGGATGCCGCAGGAGATGCGGTCTTCGCCGTAGTGTTCGGCCAGGCGGAACGCCACCAGGAAGCTGATAAACAGCGACATGGTGGAAAACACCGCGTTGAACGGAATTTCGATGATGGCGCTCCAGCTCTCACCAAAGGCCTGAGACATAAACTGCTGATAGGTTTGATTCGGAAATGACGAGATCACCAGCAGAATCGAACCGACAATGATAAACGGCATGAACGACACGTAGGCGCCGCGAATGGCCCCGAGGTGACGCTGCTGTGCCGTTTTGGCTGCCAGCGGCATCAGCTTTGCTTCAAGAAATCCCAGAACATTGTTCATTGTGAACTCCGTACAAGATTGAGTGGTGCGGTTTATGTTATGTCTGTGGATTATCAGTGAAGCGTGGCGGGCGAAAGGTGAAATCGGTCACAAAGCAACCGCGTGTGCTATATAAATCTCATATGATTAGTTAATGGAATTGTTGCGATGGAAATTAAACTGCATGCTAATGCCACCACCACGCCACGTATTCGTCGTTATCTCCAGCAGTCCGATAAGAGCGACCGAGAGCTGGCGACTGAGCTGGGGATCTCCATCACCACCGTCAGGCGCTGGCGCAACCGTGAGCAGGTTTCAGATAAGCAGACCACGCCAAAAGTGATACACAAAGCGATGAGACAAGAGCAGGCTGTGCTGGTGAATGCGCTGCGTGACATCCTGAACGCGCCGCTGGATGAACTGCTGCTTCTGGTCAATAACGTACTGGGGATCCGCGTGTCCCGGGCAACGCTGAATCGCTATCTTAAGCTCGCTGGCGCCAAACCGAAGCGTGCGCCGCTGCGCGGTAAAAAAGCGCTGAAGGCCGGTATCGTGCCTCAGCAGCTGATGCTGCATCATTTGCCGTTATCGCTTCATATGGACGACGGTGGGGAGCAGCACCTGCTGTGGGCGCGGGAGCCGGTGAGCGGCTGGTGCTATGCGCGGCTCTATGCAGGGTTGTCGCCGCAGCTGTTGACGCACTGGACGCAGGCGCTGCTTGAGGCCTGTCCGGCCCCTGTACAATCTGTTGAGACTTTTGGTTTTGAGGTCACCCTGCCGGACAGTGAAATTGCCATCAACGAGCATCCCCGGGCCTCCCGGGCGGTGCAGGTCACGGTACCCTTGCAGGAGATTATTCCGCAGGTAAAAACGACGCCTGTCGGGGAGCTGTTGATTCAACTGTGTGAGAGTTACAACCGGGGAAAAGCGCAGAAGACGTTAGGTGAAAGCACGCCGCAGGCCTTTCTGGAAGCGCTGCGGCGTAACGATTAGAGGATCTCGAGCACGTCTTCCGGCGGGCGACCAATGCGTGCCTGGCCGTTGGCCACCACAATCGGTCGCTCAATCAGCTTTGGATTTTCAACCATGGCCTGAACGAGCTCGGCTTCGGTGAGACGGCTGTCGTCCAGGTTAAGCGACTTATACAGATCTTCTTTCTGGCGCATCAGCTCTCGTGCACTGCCCATCCCCAGCATGTGCAGCAGCTGGCGGAGGGTTTGGGCATCAGGCGGGGTGTCGAGATACAGCACCACCTCAGGCTCAACGCCGTTAGATTTCAGCAGGCTCAGGGTATCTCGGCTCTTGGAGCAGCGAGGGTTGTGATAGATTTTTACGGCGTCTGTCATGACGTACATTCTCCTTTATTACATCTTCTCGTACGGCTTAAAGCGCTGCTGCAGGCCGCGCAGCTGATCGATACGCGCGTCGTAACGGGCCTGCTGGAGGCTGCCGAGTTTGACCTGCGCGCTGGCGCTGCTGAGCGTGGAAATCGCCTGATCGAGGCGCCCCACCAGGGCAAAGCCTTCGGCGCGCGCCGCCAGCTCCTGATCGCGGTTGCCCAACTGGGCTTCCGCCTGTGCAAGCAGGTCCCAGCCGTTTTGATCGTCTTTATTATTAAAGGTGTAGCGGTTAAGAATGGTCGCCGCTTCCCCAGGCTGGCCGCCCTGTAAGTAAGCGTTCGCCAGGTTAAGCTGCAGTACCGGGTTGGTACGAACGTCTTTCGCCCCTTTCAGGCGGTTAATCGCATCGGCAGGTTTCTTCTGCCCCAGATCGATATCCGTGGATAAATCGAGATACCACGGGTTATTCGGGTCGGCGGCCAGAAGCGGCTGCAGCGCTTTACGCGCCTCGTCGTATTTACTGGCTTCCATCGCCTGCAGCGCCTGGCCATACTGCGCGGCGTTTTTCTCACGCACGTTGCCTTTCGCCAGGGCATCCAGCAGGTCGCTGGTGAGCTGGTTACGCCCGGAATTGTACATCCCCAGCGTTCTCACTTTCGCCATGTAGAAATCCTGCGAAGACTGGACCACTACCGGACGCATCTGGTTGGCACGGTTACGCGCATCTGACAGACGGCTTTCCGGTAACGGGTGCGTGAGCAGAATTTCCGGAGGGCGGGAAGAATAACGGGCCTGATCGAGCAGTTTTTCCAGGAAGCTCGGCATGGCCTGCGGGTCGAAGCCCGAGCGCTGCAGCACCTGGATGCCGATGCGGTCCGCTTCCTGCTCGTTTTGCTGGGTAAAGCTGATCATTCCCTGACGCGTACCGGCCAGCGTACCGGTTAAGGCTGCCATCCCGGCCTGCGGGCTGGCCATTGCCAGCAGAATAGAGCCCAGTGCGCCCACCCAGGTGAGCGGTGCGTTACGCTTCTGGTCTTCCATCGCACGCGCCAGATGGCGCTGCGTGACGTGCGAAATTTCGTGCGCCATCACCGAGGCCAGCTGGCTTTCGTTGTCTGAGTAACGGAATAACGCCGAATGCAGCACCACGTTACCGCCAAAGAAGGCGAAGGCGTTGATTTCGTCATTATTAATCAAATAGAAGTGGAACGGCGTTTTTACCGAGTCGGCGTGCGCCACCAGACGCATCCCCAGCCCGTTGATGTACTGTACCAGCAAAGGGTCGTTAATCAGCGGAGCGCTGCCGCGCAGCTGGCGAACATAGTAATCGCCCATTTGCATCTCTTGCCCAATCGAGAGCGTGCTTCCTGCTGTGGTGCCCATGTCCGGCAATGAATCGGACGAGTCAGCAAAAGCGGGTAATACCTGACCGACCGTCACTGCGGCAATCAGTGTTGCAACCAGTGTTTTTCTCAACTGCCTGAACATAACCACTGTCCTGTATATTGGATGTGCTAATTTGACCGATGAAGCGGCATATCGTTCATCTCTGCTGCCCAGCGAGTGTAGCCGTGTTGCCGCATGAAGAAAATCCCATTCATCATGCTTTTGCGGATTGTGACCGGGATACAAAAAGCGAAAGTCTTTTTTGTGACAGTTAGATACAATTCATCGTCTCACTCCCGCCATTCGATTCAGGGAAGGGTTGTATGCTCGAAATGTTAATGCAGTGGTACCGGCGCCGGTTCAGCGACCCGGAGGCCATTGCTTTGCTGGTTATTCTGGTTGCCGGGTTCGGTATTCTGTTCTTCTTCAGCGGTCTGCTCGCCCCTCTGCTGGTGGCGATTGTGCTGGCCTACCTGCTGGAGTGGCCAACGGCGCGTCTGGAACATATTGGCTGTTCCCGTCGCTGGGCGGCCAGCATCGTCCTGGTGCTGTTTGTCGGTATCCTGCTGTTGATGGCCTTCGTGGTGATGCCGGTGGCCTGGCAGCAGGGGATCTACCTGATCCGCGATATGCCCGGCATGCTGAATAAGCTCTCTGATTTCGCCGCCACGCTGCCGCGCCGTTACCCGGCCCTGATGGATGCCGGGATCATCGACGCGATGGCGGAAAATATGCGCGCCCGCATCATGACGATGGGGGATTCGGTGGTGAAGTACTCTCTGGCGTCGCTGGTGGGGCTGCTTACCCTGGCGGTCTATCTCGTGCTCGTGCCGCTGATGGTCTTCTTCCTGGTAAAAGATAAAGACCAGATGCTCAACGCCGTTCGGCGTATTCTGCCGCGCAATCGCGGTCTGGCGGGGCAGGTCTGGGAAGAGATGAATCAGCAGATCACCAACTACATTCGCGGCAAGGTGCTGGAGATGATCGTCGTGGGGGTCGCCACCTGGATTGGTTTCCTGATCTTCGGTCTGAACTACTCGCTGCTGCTGGCAGTGCTGGTGGGGCTGTCGGTTCTGATTCCGTACATCGGCGCGTTTGTGGTGACCATTCCGGTGGTTGGCGTCGCGCTGTTCCAGTTTGGCCTGGGAACCGAGTTCTGGAGCTGCTTCGCGGTGTACCTGATTATTCAGGGGCTGGACGGTAACCTGCTGGTACCGGTGCTGTTCTCCGAAGCGGTGAACTTACATCCGCTGGTGATTATTCTGTCGGTGGTGATTTTCGGCGGGCTGTGGGGGTTCTGGGGCGTGTTCTTTGCCATTCCGCTGGCGACGCTGATTAAAGCGGTGGTGCACGCGTGGCCGGATGTGCCAGCGGTGGAAGAGAAGTAGGCTTGCCGGGGGGCGCTGCGCTTACCCGGCCTACTTATCCTTGTAGGTCGGGTAAGGCGAAGCCGCCACCCGACACTCACTTTCAGGCACTTTGTTTCAGCCAGTTCAACACTACATCGTGGTGGTTGCTGGTTTTGAAGTCGTCAAACACGTGTTCAATTTTACCGTCAGCGTCGATCAGGAAGCTGATGCGGTGAATGCCGTCGTAGGTTTTACCCATAAACGTCTTCTCGCCCCAGATGCCGAACTGTTCGCACACCTGATGATCTTCATCAGAAAGCAGCGTGAAGTTCAGCAGCTCTTTTTCAGCAAATCGTGACAGCTTTTCGGGTTTATCCGTGCTGATACCCAGCACTTCCACGCCGGCTTTTTTCAACTCGTCCATGTTGTCGCGTAAGCCGCAGGCCTGTACGGTGCAGCCGGGGGTCATGGCTTTCGGGTAGAAATAGACCAGAACACGCTGTCCCTGGAAGTCGGTCAAATTTACTTGCTCACCGTCTTGATCCGGTAAGCTAAATTTCGGTGCGATGTCACCGGCTTTCAGTGGATTCATTACTCAACTCCATCCTGTTCGTGCTGCGAATAATTTACGACGCTTATACTGCCCTGCGCGTTTAATTCTGTACAGAGGGCTTTGAACGCTTGCTCGATATTTGACGCATCCTGTGAAGCAGGGCTGTGTGCGGTAATCTGAATAAAGAGCGTGGGTACGGTGTTCTCGTCGCCCGGCTGTGTGCGGGAAACGAGCTCGGCGATGTTCATCTGATGGCTGTCAAACAGCGCGGTAAAGCGCTCGATCAGATGGGGGGAATCAGGGACTTCAACCTGCACCCAGACGGTAGCGGGCATGGCCGGACGTGGGCGCGCGGTGGTACGTTTCATCACGATGAGCAAATCCAGCTCCGCGCCTTTCAGCGGCAGGGTGGATTCGATAAGCGTAATGGCATTCCATGTTCCGGACAGCAGCATAATAAACGTGAACTCTTCGCCCAGCATCGCCAGACGGCTGTCTTCGATATTACAGCCGCAGCTGCTCACGTGACGCGTGATGGTGTTCACGATACCCGGCCTGTCGGCACCCAGCGCAGTGATAACCAGGTAATGTTGTGATGAGGTTGTCAAACCTGTTCTTCCTTTGCATGGTTAAGTCTTCCTAAGGAAAGCATAAAAAAAACATGCATACAACCGCCTGAGGGCCTCAGGTCGCTTGCTTTTATTACAGTTCCAAACGTACCATTGAGACTCTTGTTCGCACAGAGGATGGCTCATGTTCACGGGAAGTATTGTCGCGCTTGTAACACCGATGGATGAAAAAGGTAACGTCTGCCGGTCTAGCATGAAGAAGCTGATTGATTACCATGTCGCCAATGGAACCTCGGCGATCGTTTCGGTAGGGACTACCGGTGAATCTGCAACGCTGAGCCACGATGAGCACGGTGATGTGGTTATGCTGACCCTCGAACTGGCTGACGGACGTATTCCGGTCATCGCGGGGACAGGGGCAAATGCAACCGCAGAAGCGATCAGCCTGACTAAACGTTTTAATGACAGCGGCATCGTCGGCTGTCTGACGGTGACCCCTTATTACAACCGTCCTACCCAGGAAGGTTTGTTCCAGCACTTCAAAGCCATCGCTGAACATACTGACTTGCCACAAATTCTGTATAATGTGCCGTCCCGTACCGGCTGCGATATGCTGCCGGAAACCGTTGGTCGTCTCTCGGAAGTAAAAAATATTATCGGTATTAAAGAGGCGACAGGGAACTTAAGCCGCGTTCATCAGATCAAAGAGCTGGTTTCAGACGACTTTATCCTGTTGAGCGGTGATGATGCGACCGCGCTGGACTTTATGCAGCTCGGTGGCCATGGCGTGATCTCCGTAACGGCAAACGTTGCGGCGCGCGATATGGCTGAAATGTGCAAACTGGCCGCCGCCGGTCACTTTGATGAAGCGCGTGTCATTAATCAGCGTCTGATGCCGCTGCACAATAAATTATTTGTCGAACCCAATCCGATCCCCGTGAAATGGGCGTGTAAGGAGTTGGGGCTTGTAGCAACCGATACGCTGCGTCTGCCAATGACACCGATTACCGACCACGGTCGTGATATCGTCAGGGCAGCGCTGAAGCATGCCGGTTTGCTGTAAAGTTTAGGGAGATTTGATGGCTTATTCAGTACAGAAGTCGCGCCTGGCGAAGGTTGCGAGTGTTTCGCTTGTTATGCTGCTCGCTGCCTGTAGTTCAGACTCGCGCTACAAGCGCCAGGTGAGCGGTGATGAATCCTATCTGGATGCGACCCCGCTTGCTGAACTTCACGCACCGGCTGGTATGATCCTGCCGATTCAGAACGGCGATTATAATATCCCCGTGACCAATGGCAGCGGCCTGGTCGGTAAAGCGCTTGATATTCGTCCGCCAGCACAGCCTCTGGCGCTGGTGAGCGGGGCGCGTACCCAGTTCACCGGTGATACCGCGTCTCTGATGGTTGAGAGCGCGCGCGGTAGCACCCTGTGGCCGCAGGTTGTCAGCGTTATTCAGTCGAAGAACTACACCATCGATAAACGCGATGACGCCAGCCAGACGTTAACCACCGACTGGATCGAATGGAACCGTCTGGATGAAGATCAGCAGTACCGCGGCCGCTATCAAGTCTCCGTCAAACCACAGGGGTATCAGCAAGCGGTTAACGTGAAGCTGTTGAACCTGGAGCAGGCGGGTAAACCAGTTGCAGATGCCGCGTCCCTGCAGCGTTACAGCACCGAAATGCTGAACGTGATTGCCGCAGGTCTCGATAAGACTGCCACCGATGCCGCCAACGCCGCGCAGAGCCGCAATGGCGCGACCTTCGATGTGCAAAGCGGTGCGGATGATACCGGCCTGCCAATGCTGGTGGTGCGTGCACCGTTTAACCAGACCTGGCAGCGTCTGCCAGCGACCCTGGAAAAAGTGGGCATGAAGGTCACCGACAGCACGCGTTCAACCGGCAGCATGACGGCAACCTACAAGCCGCTCTCCGACAGCGCGTGGCAGGAGCTGGGTGCGAAAGATCCTCAGCTTGCCTCCGGTGACTACAAGATTCAGGTCGGTGACCTTGATAACCGCAGCAGTCTGCAGTTTATCGATCCAAAAGGTCACACGCTGACCCAGTCGCAGAACGATGCGCTGGTCGCTGTCTTCCAGGCGGCATTCAGCAAATAAAAACGAGGGCTGGTGAATCCAGCCCTTTTTATTTTCGTGCTACGCAAACGTGTGCGTGGCATAATATGCCCAGTTTTGAACACAAATCATCACACCAGGAGTAATGAAGATGCAGAAGCAAGCTGAGTTGTATCGTGGCAAAGCGAAAACCGTATACAGCACGGAAAACCCGGATCTGTTGGTGCTCGAGTTCCGCAATGATACGTCAGCAGGGGATGGCGCACGCATTGAGCAGTTCGATCGTAAAGGCATGGTGAACAACAAGTTCAACCACTTCATTATGACCAAACTGGCCGAAGCGGGTATCCCGACTCAGATGGAAGCGTTGCTGTCCGATACGGAATGTCTGGTCAAAAAACTGGATATGGTTCCGGTTGAGTGCGTGATTCGTAACCGTGCAGCGGGCTCCCTGGTGAAGCGTCTGGGCATTGAAGAAGGTATCGAACTGAATCCACCGCTGTTCGACCTGTTCCTGAAAAACGACGCGATGCACGATCCGATGGTCAATGATTCCTACTGCGAAACCTTCGGCTGGGTGAATAAAGAGAACCTGGCGCGCATGAAAGAGCTGACCTACAAAGCCAACGACGTGCTGAAAAAATTGTTTGATGACGCGGGCCTGATCCTCGTCGATTTCAAGCTGGAGTTTGGTCTGTTTAAAGGCGAAGTGGTGCTGGGCGATGAGTTCTCGCCGGACGGTAGCCGCCTGTGGGATAAAGAAACGCTGGATAAAATGGACAAAGACCGTTTCCGTCAGAGCCTGGGTGGCCTGATTGAAGCGTACGAAGCGGTTGCTCACCGTTTAGGCGTTAAGCTCGACTAACTCCCTCACTTGCCAAAGGATGTTCGCATCCTTTGGCGTCTTACCTTTGTTTCCTATGGTAATCTTGCCGTTAACCGCCTACGATCATAGCTATTATTAATGGAATAGTTCGAGGTGGTTATGCGCTGGCAAGGGCGTCGTGAAAGTGACAATGTAGAAGACAGACGCAGCGATGGTGGCGGCGGTCCTTCCATGGGAGGGCCCGGTTTCCGGTTACCCAGCGGAAAGGGCGGCATCATTCTGCTGATTGTGGTGCTGGTTGCAGGGTATTACGGGGTCGATCTCACTGGCCTGATGACCGGTCAGCCGCTGCAACAGCAGCAACATTCTCAGCGCTCCATCAGCCCGAATGAAGATGAAGCGGCCAAATTTACCTCCGTGATTCTCGCCACCACAGAAGATACCTGGGGTCAGCTGTTCGAGAAGATGGGGCGTACCTACCAGCAGCCGAAGCTGGTGATGTACCGGGGAGCAACCCGCACCGGTTGCGGTACCGGGCAATCGGTAATGGGGCCGTTCTACTGCCCGGCAGACGGCACCGTCTATATCGATCTCTCTTTTTACGATGACATGAAACGCAAGCTTGGCGCGGACGGTGATTTCGCCCAGGGCTACGTGATCGCGCATGAAGTTGGCCATCATGTGCAAAAACTGTTGGGGATTGAGCCAAAAGTGCGCCAGCTTCAGCAAAATGCCTCTCAGGCCGACGTGAACCGCCTCTCCGTAAAAATGGAGTTGCAGGCGGACTGCTTCGCGGGCGTCTGGGGCCACAGCATGCAGCAGCAGGGCGTTCTGGAATCCGGCGATCTGGAAGAGGCGTTAAATGCCGCTCAGGCTATCGGTGACGATCGTCTTCAGCAGCAGAGCCAGGGGCGCGTCGTGCCGGACAGCTTCACGCACGGGACCTCGCAACAGCGCTATAGCTGGTTTAAACGCGGTTTCGACAGTGGCGATCCGGCGCAGTGTAATACCTTCGGCAAAGCGATGTAATGCTGCGCTTTGAACAGCTGATAAGCGAGCTTGAGCGCACCGGCCATCGTCGGCTGGTGGTGCTCAGCGGCGATGCGCAGTGGAGCTTAGCCCAGGCAGAAGCGCTGCGAGACGCTCTACCCGGAGACTGGGTTTGGCTGAACGAACACCCTTCAAAAGCCATCAGTAGCCTGCTGGGACGCGAGTTCCGGCATGCCGTTTTTGACGCGTGCTGCGGGTTCGATGTTGCCGCGTTCGCCGCGCTGAGCGGAACGCTGAGCGCCGGGAGCCTTCTGGTGCTGCGGGTTCCGCCGCTTGAGGCGTGGGCCGGGCTTCCTGACCGTGATTCCCTGCGCTGGAGCGACAGCACCGAAGCGATAGCCACTCCGCATTTTGTCCACCATTTCTGCCGGACCCTTGCTGCCGACCCCGACGCGATTGTCTGGCTTCAGGGCCGCGATTTATCCCTTCCGCCTTTACCCGATGCCCCAGACTGGCACCCAGCCAGTGGCGCGCCGCAGCGCGAGCAGGCGACGATCCTGGAGGTACTTCAGGAAATGCCGCGGGGCATCGTGGCCGTTACCGCCGCGCGCGGGCGCGGTAAGTCGGCCCTGGCGGGAATGTTACTCCATCGTATTGCGGGCAGCGCCGTCGTCACCGCACCGACGAAAGGGGCGACAGAAAGTATCGCCCGCTTTGCCGGAGAGCGTTTTCATTTTATGGCCCCGGACGCGCTGTTAGCTTCTTCGCATCAGGCTGACTGGCTGATTGTCGATGAAGCTGCCGCGATCCCCGGCCCGCTGCTGGAAAAGCTGGTGAGCCGTTTCCCTCGCGTGCTGTTGACCACCACGGTGCAGGGATATGAAGGAACGGGCAGGGGATTCTTGCTCAAGTTCTGCGGTCGGTTTCCCGGGTTGCAGCGCTACAGCTTATCAACGCCGGTACGCTGGGCGGCAGGTTGTCCGCTTGAGCGGATCATGGCCAGCGCGCTGCTGTTTGACGACACGCTGCTTGACCGCCGCCCGGAAGGCGAGGTGCGTATCACCTCTCTGACCCCCGCGGCATGGGAGCGCCGTCCGGCGCTGGTCGCGAGCGTCTATGAGCTGCTCTGTGCGGCGCATTATCGCACCTCGCCGCTCGATTTACGCCGCATGATGGACGCGCCCGGGCAACAGTTTGCTGTCGCCGAAGCGAACCCGGTTATCGCCGGAGCGCTGTGGCTGGTGGAGGAGGGCGGGCTGTCCCCTGCACTTAGCCGCGCGGTGTGGGCGGGGTTCCGCCGTCCTCGCGGAAACCTGGTGGCGCAGTCTCTGGCGGCGCACGGCGGCTCTCCGCTGGCGGCAACGCTCAGAGGCCGAAGGGTGACCCGTATTGCCGTACATCCTTACCGTCAGCGGGAAGGGATTGGCCAGGCGCTTATTCGCAGCGCCAGCGGGGAGGATTATCTGTCGGTGAGCTTTGGTTATACCGAAGAGCTTTGGCGTTTCTGGCAGCAGTGCGGCTTTGTGCTGGTGCGGATGGGAAGCCACCGTGAAGCCAGCAGCGGTTGTTACACCGCGATGGCTCTGCTGGCGCAGAGTGAGGCTGGGCATCAGTTGTGTCAGCAGGCGCAGCAGCGTCTGAAGCGCGATGCGCGGGTGTTATCGGCCTGGAACGGTGAAAAGATCCCGGTGGAAGATGAGTGGGAAGCTACGCTTAATCATGACGACTGGCTGGAACTGGCGGGGTTTGCTTTTGCGCATCGCGCGTTTTCCACGTCGGTTGCCGCGTTGACACGGTTGTTGCTCGCCGTCGATATGCCACTTCCGGCACTGCGGGGGAAGATGGAAGGGAAAACGGAAGACGTCGGACAAAAAGCGCTGCTGGTAAAGTTGCGCAGTGAAACGGCGCAAGCGCTTGAAAGTCTTGACTCTCTCCGCTGCCAGCAGCTGAAAGAAGCCATTTTGCAATGGCAATTTTTTCAATGACTTCTTCAGTAAAGTGGCATGGTCATTCCCGCCGCGAGGCGTAGAATCCAGGTCATCTATTAAGGAGACCACCATGAAACACGACCATTTTGTTGTTCAAAGCCCTGACAAACCGGCTAAACAGTTACTGCTTCTGTTTCATGGTGTTGGCGATAATGCCGTCAATATGGGGCAGATTGGCAGCTGGTTTGCGCCGGTTTTTCCGCAGGCACTGATTGTCAGCATCGGTGGCGTCGAGCCGTGTGGTCCGAACGGACGACAGTGGTTCTCAGTTCAGGGCGTGACGGAAGAGAACCGTCAGGCGCGCATTGATGCCATCATGCCCACGTTTATCGACATTGTCTGCTACTGGCAGCAGCAGAGCGGCGTGGGGGCCGACGCAACCGCCCTGATAGGTTTCTCACAGGGGTCAATCATGTCGCTGGAAAGCGTAAAAGCGCAGCCGGGTCTGGTTTCACGGGTGATCGCGTTTAACGGCCGTTTTGCGACACTACCGACCCACGCGACCACGCAGACGACTATCCACCTGATCCACGGTGGGGAAGACCGGGTGATTGAACTCTCGCATGCGGTCGCCGCACAGGAAGCGCTGATTCGCGAAGGGGGGGATGTGACGCTGGATATCGTTGACGATCTGGGCCACGCGATTGATGACCGTAGCATGCAGTTCGCACTCGACCACCTGCGCTATACCGTACCGAAGCACTACTTTGATGAAGCGCTCAGCGGCGGTAAGCCGGATAATGATAATATTGTTGAGTTTATGTGATTATTTCCCCTCACCCCCAGCCCCTCCCCCCAAAGGGGCGAGGGGTGTTTTGTTCCCTCTCCCCTATGGGGAGAGGGTTAGGGTGAGGGGATTACTTCTTCTGGTCCTTCTTCGGCCAGTCGTCGTCATCGTCCCACTTGTCGTTAAAATCGCGGTGCGGGGGAAGGTCCGGTTTGTTGGCGAGAAATTTTTTATGGTCAACGCGCTTAAGGTCTTTAATCACGTTCAGCAATACGCCGACCAGAAAAACCAACACCAGAACCCACCAGTACTTTGAAAGCCAGTCCATTCGCTATTCCTCTCAGAGCGTTCGTCAGGCGACGAGTTGCTCCATAATACGTTGATACATACGGGCCAGCAGTTGTAAATCTGCCGCATTCACACACTCATTGATTTTATGAATGGTCGCGTTCACTGGTCCCAGTTCGACAACCTGGGCGCCCATACGGGCGATAAAGCGTCCGTCTGAGGTGCCACCCGTTGTCAGCAGCTGTGGCTTAATTTCATTATAGTGCTCGATGGCGTTGACCACCGCATCCACCAGCTTGCCGCGCTGTGTCAGGAACGGCTGGCCGGAAAGCCACCAGTCCACGGTGTAGCGCAGGTTATATTTTTCCAGCAGGGCGATAACGCGCGCCTTGATCATCTCGTCGGTCAGTTCCGTGCTGAAGCGGAAGTTGAACTGGACGAAGTAATCCCCCGGGATCACGTTATTGCTGCCGGTCCCGGCTTTGACGTTCGCAATCTGCATGCTGGTCGGTGGGAAGAACTCGTTGCCTTTATCCCATTCAATTGCCACCAGCTCGCTCAGCATCGGCGCAGCGCGATGAACCGGGTTATCAGCCAGATGCGGATACGCAACGTGCCCCTGAACGCCGTGAATGGTCAGATTACAGGTCAGCGAGCCACGGCGGCCATTTTTCACCACATCACCCACCACTTCGGTACTGGACGGCTCGCCCACCAGGCAGTAGTCCAGGCGCTCGTTGCGGGCCATCAGCGCCTCAACAACCTTTACGGTGCCGTTATGGGCGCTGGCTTCTTCGTCAGAGGTGATCAGAAACGCGAGCCGGTTTTTATGGTTCGGATGTTGCGCGACAAAGCGCTCAGCCGCCACCACCATCGCCGCCAGTGAACCTTTCATGTCTGCCGCACCGCGGCCGAACAGCATGCCATCGCGGATAGTGGGTTCAAACGGCGGGTTGATCCAGCGGTCCGCATCGCCAGCGGGCACCACGTCAGTATGTCCGGCAAAGGCTAGCGTTTCGCCCTGGCCGCGCCAGGCCCAGAAATTCTGGGTGTCGCCAAAATCCATACGCTCCACGGTAAAACCGATAGCGCGCAGGCGCTCAATCATTAATGCCTGACAACCTGCGTCGTCCGGGCTAAGGGAAGGACGGCGAATAAGCTGCTGAGTCAGCTCAATGACCGGGCATGACATAAACTACACCTCAACGAATAAAGTCGGAATAAAGGGTTTCACTGAAACCCAGCAGCATAGGCTTCCCTGGCGCGCAGAGCAATGGGCGTTTGATGATTGCCGGCATGTCGAGCATCAGTTTTGCCGCGCTGTCGGCGTCATTGATGCTGGCGCGAAGAGATTCATCCAGTTTACGCCAGGTGGTACCGCGGGTATTCAGCAAGGCTTCCCAGCCCAGCTCGTTGATAGCGGTATGCAGAAATTCTGCATCAAGCCCATCGGCACGGTAATCGTGGAAACGGTACTCTACGTTGTTCGCCTCCAGCCAGCGGCGGGCTTTTTTGATGGTGTCGCAATTTTTAATGCCGTACATCACAACCATGGTGAATCCTTTTGTCGTTCTGGTGATTAAATGTTCAGTAAATTCGAAGATATATCCTTAAGTGGAATATAACACATTCAGGAATCGTCTGGATTTATGCGTCATCTTAATTCAACTAACAACTGTACGCTGAATATTCTTTCATCCTTTAAGCATAGATGTCCATAAGCTTTAAATGTCGAACAAACTCAGCGGGTAAAATAAAACTCACCCGTCCGTAGGGTTATTTCAGAATATTGCTGGCCGTCACAAAAAATTGAGGGCTCTCCGTTCATATTTATCATAAATCCCCGTATGACGTGGGGTACAATCGCAGCAATTGGTTAAATAGTCTTCACAATGATGATACGTTTTTGTAGAATGCGCATAATAATAAGAGAGGTTGTTATGATTGAACGTGAACTGGGGAACTGGAAAGATTTTATCGAAGGCATGCTTCGTAAATGACATTCAGTAAGAATTGCAAGAGCACTTAAATAAGTAAAATAACCATAGTGTGAATAAATCACACAATAAAAAGGCGGCCGAATAAGCCGCCTTTTTTTATTTCAACCACTTACTCCGGACGTTCCTTTAGCGGGAAGCGGCGACGCACCAGCACAAAGAACAGCGGAACAAAATAGATGGCCAGGACGGTCGCCGAAATCATACCGCCCATGACCCCTGTGCCGACCGCATGCTGGCTGCTGGAGCCTGCGCCGGTGCTGGTTGCCATCGGCAGTACGCCAAAAACAAACGCCAGCGAGGTCATCAGGATCGGGCGCAGGCGCTGACGGCAGGCGTGCAGCGTGGCGGCCATCAGCTCGTGGCCTTTGGCATTCATCTCGTTGGCAAACTCAACGATCAGAATGGCGTTTTTCGCCGACAGCCCAATCACGGTGAGCAGCCCGACCTGGAAGTAGACATCGTTTTCCAGACCACGCATCCAGGTGGCGAGCAGGGCGCCAATGACACCAAGGGGCACCACCAGCATGACCGAGAACGGCACTGACCAGCTTTCATACAGTGCGGCAAGACAGAGGAAGACCACCAGCAGAGAGAGCGCGTAAAGTGCCGGTGCCTGCGCTCCGGAGAGGCGCTCCTGATAAGACATGGCCGTCCACTCCAGACCAAAACCGGCAGGCAGCTGTTGCACCAGTTTTTCCATGATGTCCATGGCCGTACCGGTACTCACGCCTGGCGCGGCTTCCCCGACGATTTCAACCGCGGAATAGCCGTTATAGCGCTCCAGACGCGGCGAACCGCTCTCCCAGTGTGAAGTCGCAAAGGCAGAGAACGGCACCATTCCCCCGGCACTGTTTCTGACAAACCAGCGGTTAATATCATCCGGCAGCATACGGAATGGCGCCGCGGACTGGACATACACTTTTTTTACGCGGCCGCGATCCATAAAGTCATTCACATAGCTCGAGCCCCACGCTGTTTGCAGGGTGTCGTTGATATCGTTGATCGACACGCCCAGCGCCTGCGCCTTGCGCTGATCGATATCCACCTGAAGCTGCGGGCTGTCATCCAGACCGTTATGGCGAACGCGGGTCAGGCCCGGATCGTTGCCTGCGAGCGCCAACAGCTTATCGCGCGCCGCCATCAGCGCCGTATGGCCCGCACCGGCGTGATCCTGGAGCTCCATATCAAACCCGGCGGAACTGCCCAGCCCGCTGATGGCCGGTGGGCTGCTGGCAAAGACGCGGGCTTCTTTAATGTGCGCAAAGGCTTTTGTCGCACGCTCAATAATGGCAAACGATGTTCCCGTTTTGCTATCGCGCGCGTCCCAGTCCTTCAGGCGAACGAACATGCGGGCGACGTTTTGCCCGTTCCCGCCCGGGCCGGACCCGACGGTGGAGAAGACGGAGACCACGTTATCTTTCTCTTTGGTGAAGAAGTACTGCTCCACTTTCTGCACCACTTTCAGCGTTTGCTGCTGCGTTGCGCCACTCGGGAGCTGCACCGAGGTGGTGAACATGCCCCGGTCTTCCATCGGCAGGAATGAGGTGGGCAGGTGCAGGAACAGCCAGACCATCCCGCCCAGCAGCACAACGTAAATCATCATCCAGCGCAGGCTGCGGTGCAGCACTCGCCCGACGGCAGATTCATACCGGGCGGCATTGCGGTTGAACATCCGGTTAAACCAGCCGAAGAACCCTTTCTGACCGTGATGCTCCCCTTTATGCAGCGGTTTCAGGAGGGTGGCGCACAGCGCAGGGGTGAGGATCAGCGCCACCAGCACGGAGAGCACCATTGCCGAGACGATGGTAATGGAGAACTGACGGTAAATCGCCCCGGTGGTGCCGCCAAAGAAGGCCATCGGGATAAAGACCGCCGAGAGCACCATCGCAATACCGACTAGCGCCCCCTGAATTTGACCCATCGATTTGCGCGTCGCCTGGCGCGGAGAGAGTCCTTCTTCGCTCATGATGCGCTCGACGTTTTCAACCACCACGATGGCATCGTCCACCAGCAGGCCAATCGCCAGCACCATCGCAAACATTGTCAGGGTGTTAATGCTATAGCCGAACGCGTAAAGCACCGAAAAGGTTCCGAGCAGCACCACAGGAACGGCAATGGTTGGGATCAGCGTCGCGCGGAAGTTTTGCAGGAACAGGTACATGACCAGGAACACTAACGCGATGGCTTCCAGCAGGGTTTTCACCACGTCCTCAATCGACGCTTTAACGAAGGAGGTGGTTTCATAGGCGACTTTGTACTCCAGCCCGTGCGGGAAATACTGCGACAGCTCATCCAGACGGTCTAACACCAGTTTCGCCGTGGCCATTTCGTTCGCGCCGGAGGCCAGCTTAATCCCCAGACCGGAGGCCTGGTTGCCATTAAAGCGGCTCAGGAAGTCGTACTTTTCTGCGCCCATTTCCACCGTGGCGACATCGCCCAGACGCACTTCCGACCCATCCTGATTCACCCGCAGGGTGATGTTGCGGAACTGCTCCGGCGTCTGCAGCAGGGATTGCGAATTAATGGTGGCGTTCAGGGCCTGTTTATCAACGGACGGGGTTCCCCCGAGCTGCCCTACGGCAATCTGGGCGTTTTGGGCTTTGATTGCATCCGTCACGTCGGTTGCCGTCATCTGGTAGCTGTTGAGCTTGTTGGGATCGAGCCAGATGCGCATTGAATATTGTGAACCGTAAGCGTCAATATCCCCGACGCCGTTAATACGGCTGAGCGGATCCTGAATATTACTGGCGACGTAGTCCGCGATATCCTGTTTATCCATCGAGCCATCTGTCGAGACAAACGCGATGGTCAAAATATTGGTGTCGCCGGTTTTACGCACGGTCACGCCCTGGTTCTGTACCGCCTGGGGCAGTTTGCGCATGGCCGACTGCAACTGGTTTTGTACCTGCTGCACCGCTTCATCCGGGTCAGTGCCTGCCTTGAAGCTCAGGGTCACCGTTGCCTGACCGGTGGCGCTACTTTGCGAGGACATGTACATCAGGTTATCCAGACCCGTCATGTTCTGCTCAATAACCTGCGTCACGGTATTTTCCAGCGTTTGTGCGGACGCGCCGGGGTAGTTTGCGGTGACACGCACGTTAGGCGGGGCCAGATCGGGATATTGCTCAACGGGAAGTGACGTAATTGCCAGGACACCTGTCAGACACAACAGAATGGCAATTACCCAGGCAAAAATGGGGCGATCGATAAAAAAATTCGCCATGAAAAAGTGACCTCGTTTTGCTGCTCGTCATTATTGTTTATTGCCCGCATAACTTTAGCGGTAAGGCTCAGGTCAAACGTGGAGAAAAAAAGGAGATAGTGTAAATTATCATGCGCTTTTCCCTGCGCTTCCTCCTTTACCGTTATTTACCCGCCGGTGCCTGCGGCACGGGGAACGTGACGCTGACCAGCGTGCCCCCGTTTTGTGGCTGCGAAAAGTGCAGTGCTCCCCCAAGCCTCTGTGTGCGTTCACGCATTATGTTCAGACCGTAGTGTCCCGGCGGCTCGCTGGCTTCGCCAATCCCGATGCCATTGTCACGAATACTGACGCGGTGCGTACCGTCCACAGCCGTCACGCAGCTCACGGTGATCTCGCTGGCCTGCGCGTGCTTAATGGCGTTCAACACCGCCTCACGCACGATCTGTAACAGATGAACCTGCTTTTGCGCGTCGAGCGCCAGCGAGGAGAGGCGACAGTCAAGGTGCAGCTTCGCCTGCGTCTGGCTCTGCAGCGCGTCAAGAGACTCCTGCAACGCCGCGGGTAAATTCGCGTGATTCAGCGTCAGGCGGAAGGTGGTGAGCAGCTCGCGCAACTGCTGCCAGGCGTTGTTCAGCTCGCGGGAGAAATCGGTAATGATGGTCTGCGCCGGGGTGTTCTCCTCCGGCACGGCGCGTTTCAGCAGCGTAAGCTGAATGCGCAGATACGACAACACCTGCGCCAGCGAGTCATGCAGTTCGCGGGCAATGGTGGCGCGCTCTTCCATCAGCAGCAGCTGCTGGTAATGCTTCTGCGCCTGGTTAAAGTACAGTCCACGCCCGAGCATGGTCGCCACGCTTCTCATCAGAGGGAGAGGGACGCTGTCCGTCTCGCTTTGCCAGCGCAGCTCGCCGTAGAGCGTGTCCTGCATCACTACCGGCAGGTTTTGCAGTGGGATGTCGCGTGACGCCGTCCCTTCACACAGCCGCCAGTCGTCGCTGGTGCGCAGTTCCAGATAGTTCATCTGCGTATAGTCATGGACAATCTGCAGGATATGCCGGAAACAGTGGCTGTCTATCTGGCCGGTATTCAGCGCCTGAGAGCACTTGAACAGCATGTCGAGCTGCTGGTGGGCGTCATGCAAATGCCGCGTTTTTTCCGCCACCGAGGCTTCAAGCGAGCGGTAGAGCGTCGCTAACTCGCCGGACATGTGGTTGAAGGCGCGCGAAAGCTGGCCCAGTTCGTTCGGCAGGGCGGTATCCGGCGCAGGGGTGGCAAATTCACCGCGCTCAATCCGTTCGCTGGCGGCCACCAGATTGTTAAGCGGTAACACGACCTGGCGACGAATGCGGCGCAGGGTAAACAGCGTCAGCAACAGGATCCCCAGCGCGCCGGCCAGGGAGAGCAGGGTCACCGTCTGAATTTTATGCTCGGTGTAGTGCTGCAGGGCGAGCACAAAGGCATCAATGCGGCCGACAAAATCCTCAATGTGGGTCTGATACCAGGCGCTGTCGCCGCGGGCGATACGTTTATCCATCTCCAGCCAGGCCACCTGCAGCTGCTGATAGCGCGCGTTAACATTGTCCGGGACGTACCAGCGGTCCAGCTTCTGCAGTGCCGGCGCGCGCAACGTCTGTTGCCAGTGCTCGCGGTGCGCGGCAAGGGAAGGGCTGTTGCGCTGCATCTCATAGCCCAGTCGATAGCTCTGCATGCGCAGCGAACCCGCAATATTAATCGCCTCGGCATCACGCTGGCTGCTGGCCAGCGTCAGCAGTGCGACGGTACTGGTCAGCACGGATAAGACAATGATCGAAAAGAAAGCCCAGGCAAGGCTTGCGGAAACGGGTCGTTTAACGGTCACAGAACGGCTCTCTGAATAAAATTGATCTGCCACAGGTTCACTGGAAATAATTGGGTCTTCCGGGCATTTGCACATTGCCCGAACGCGCCGTGATGCGTAAATACCATACTCTTATAAAGAATAAGGATATTGAAGCAAAAACAGGTGTGGTTATGAATCGTTTTATTATGGCTAACAGCCAGCAATGCATTGGGTGTCGCGCCTGCGAAGTGGCCTGCGTCATGGCGCACAACGGTGAGCAACACGTTCTGAGCGAGCGCCATTTTCATCCCCGTATTACGGTCCTGAGGTCCGGCGGAAAGCGAAGCCCCGTCACGTGCCATCATTGTGAAAATGCGCCCTGCGCACAGAGCTGCCCGAACGGCGCCATTAGCAAACGCGATGACAGCGTACAGGTGAATCAACAAAAATGCATCGGCTGTAAGGCCTGCGCGGTGGCTTGCCCGTTTGGCACGATGGAGATCATCGTCACCCCGCTCGACCACGGCGGTGTGAAGGCCTCGGCGAATAAATGCGATCTCTGCCTGACGCGTCAACAGGGCCCGGCCTGTATCGAAAACTGCCCGGCTGATGTCCTCTCCCTTGCGACGCCTGCCGTGCTGGACACGCTGGTCAAATCGCGCCGCCAGCGTGCGGCCTGCCTGGCGGTCCAGCCCTGGCATGGGGAGGTCGTCAGAGACGAGCTCCCGCGCAGTAAGCTGCAGCAGATGCAGATGTCCCTGCCACGCGGTGAGCCAGACAAACTGCCCGCTGCGGAACGCGTGTGCCATTTTCACGAAATTTACCTGCCGTTTCGGGCCGAACAGGCCGCCCGCGAGGCGTCGCGCTGCCTGAAGTGCGGAGAGCACAGCATTTGCGAATGGACCTGCCCGCTGCACAACCACATCCCGCAGTGGATTGAGCGTCTGAATGCGGGGGATATTGCCGGCGCGGTCGAACTTTCTCATCAGACCAACTGCTTGCCTGAAATAACCGGCCGCGTCTGCCCGCAGGACCGGTTATGCGAAGGGGCCTGCACGCTTCGTGATGAGGCGGGGGCCGTCACCATCGGCAACATCGAGCGCTATATCGCCGACAGGGCGCTGGCGATGGGCTGGCGGCCGGACATGTCCGCCGTCACGCCGACGGGTAAACGTGTCGCGATCGTCGGCGCCGGTCCCGCCGGGCTGGCTTGCGCCGACGTGCTGGCGCGCAGCGGGGTGAGCGTGACGGTCTATGACCGGCATCCGGAAATCGGCGGTTTACTCACCTTTGGCATTCCGGCATTCAAGCTGGACAAATCGCTGCTTGCGCGGCGCAGGGAGATATTTACCGCGATGGGGATCCGCTTTGCGCTGAACTGCGAGGTGGGCAAGGACGTGCCGATGTCACAGTTAAAGAACGAGTACGACGCCCTGTTCATTGGCGTGGGTACCTATCGCTCGATGAAGGCCGGTATCCCGCACGAAGATGCGCCAGGGGTCTATGACGCGTTACCTTTCCTGGTGGGCAACACGCGGCATGTGATGGGGCTGGACGCAACGGCCAGCGAACCGTTCATCGATACCCGTGGGCTGAACGTGGTGGTACTTGGTGGGGGCGATACCGCCATGGACTGCGTACGTACCGCGCTACGCCATGGCGCCGCGAAGGTGACCTGCGCCTATCGCCGGGATGAGGCCAACATGCCGGGGTCAAAGAAAGAGGTGAAGAATGCCAGAGAAGAGGGGGCGGCATTTGAATTTAACGTCCAGCCGGTTGAGCTGACGCAGGCTCCTGACGGGAAGGTCAACGGTATCCGGATGCTGCGAACCCGGCTCGGTGAGCCGGATGCGCAGGGACGGCGTCGGCCCGTTCCGGTGCCCGGCAGCGAGTTTGTAATGGAGGCTGATGCGGTGATCATGGCGTTTGGTTTTAACCCGCACGCGATGCCGTGGCTGCAGGCGCAGGGTGTTGAAACGGATGAGTGGGGACGCATCGTGGCCTCGGTCGAAAGCCGCTACCGTTACCAGACGAGCAACCCACACATTTTCGCCGGCGGTGATGCGGTTCGCGGCGCGGATCTGGTGGTGACCGCGATGGCGGAAGGGCGTCATGCGGCGCAAGGGATACTCGACTGGCTTGGGGTTAGCGCCCCGAAACATCATTAAAGCGGCGGGCGACAAAGCGGGATTCACGGCGTAGTATAGGATCACTCATTATGTCGTGGAGCCCGTATGACCCTGAAAATTGACGTTATCAAAGACAAAATTCTCTCTGAAAACTACTTTGTCCTGCGTAACATCACCTACGATCTTACGCGTAATAACGGTGAAGTGATCCGCCATAAGCGCGAGGTTTACGACCGGGGTAACGGGGCGACCATTCTGCTCTATAACCGTGAAAAGCAGAGCGTGGTGCTGATCCGTCAGTTCAGGGTGGCGACGTGGGTAAACGGCAACCCTGACGGACATCTGATTGAAACCTGCGCGGGCCTGCTTGATTACGATGAGCCGGAAGTCTGCATCCGCAAAGAGGCCGTAGAAGAAACCGGCTTTGAAGTGGGCGAGGTCAAAAAGATCTTTGAGCTGTACATGTCCCCAGGCGGCGTCACGGAACTTATCCATTTCTTCATTGCGGAATACAGCGACGCCCAGCGTACGCACCGGGGCGGTGGCGTGGAGGATGAAGATATCGAGGTGCTGGAGTTGCCTTTCTCCCGGGCGCTGGAAATGATGCGTTCAGGCGAAATCAGGGATGGTAAAGCAGTGATATTGCTGCAGTATTTGCAGAGTACCGGCTTAATGAATACCACTTTCGAACGGATGTAGAGTGTTTTTCGGATAAATCTATCCGATAAATCCGATTGAGACGACCCGGCCGGAACACGAAGATACTGCCCAGTTACGCGTTTTCGTTCCGGGATTGTGTCATTCATGCGCTATAGCGTCTTTTTATTTTCCCTGTTTTGTCTGCTCCTCGCGCCTCAGGTGCGGGCTGCGCCTGCTCAGCAAGCTTTCTCTGACTGGCAGGTGACCTGCAATAACCAGAACTTTTGCCTGGCCCGCAACACCGGCGAACACCGGGGGCTGGTCATGACGCTCACCCGAAGCGCCGGCGCGAAAACGGATGCCACGCTGCGTATCGATCTCGGCGGGCTGGATACGCCCTCCGTCAAAGAGCCGGAGATTGCCTCCCGGCTGCTGCTGGACAATGCGCCTCTGAAGCTGGACAAGCAGCGCTGGCAGCTCACGCCATGGCACCTGAAAACGGACGACGCGGCCACCATCACCGCCTTTCTGAAAAATATTCAGGAAGGGAAGGCCCTGACCCTGCGCGGCGGTAAGCAGGTGATTTCCCTGAGCGGTCTGAAAGCCGCGCTGCTGTTTATTGATGCCCAGCAAAAGCGTGTCGGCAGTGAAACCGCGTGGATTAAGAAAGGTGACGATCCGCCGTTAAGCGTGCCGCCCGCACCCGCCCTGAAAAAGGTGGCGACCGTTAATCCTACTCCAACACCGCTTTCCCACGCCGAACTGAATGACCTGCTGGATTATGGCACCGGGCGGATGAACAGCAGCCAGTGTTCGCTCGATCCTAACCGCCGCGAAGTGCGCGTCACCGCGTTAACCGATGAAAAAGCGCTGTTGATCGTCAGCTGCGAGGCGGGGGCCTATAACACCGTCGATCTGGCATGGCTGGTGTCACGTAAAAAACCGTTCTCTGCCCGCAGCGTCAGGCTACGTCTGCCGTTTACGCCGTCGAGTGGCAGCAGTGAAATGGAGTTAATGAACGCCAGCTTCGATGAGAAGACGCGCGAGCTGACCACGCTGGCGCTCGGGCGCGGTTTGGGAGATTGTGGCATCCAGACGCGTTGGCGTTTTGACGGCCAGCGTTTCCGCCTGGTGCGTTATGCCGAGGAGCCCAGCTGCGATAACTGGAATGGGCCAGATGCCTGGCCCACGTTGTGGATCACCCGCTAGCTTTGCCGGGTGGCGGCTTCGCCTTACCCGGCCTACAAAACATCCGAACTGTAGGCCGGGTAAGCGATAGCGCCACCCGGCAATAAACAGACCGCACTACAGCACGCTCAGCGCCTTCTCTACCACGTTCTCAACGGTGAAACCAAAATACGGGAACAGCTTGTCGGCAGGGGCGGACTCACCGTAGCCGCGCATGCCCACAATCGCCCCTTTAAGGCCGACATATTTGTACCAGTAGTCGGCAATACCGGCTTCAACCGCCACGCGCGCCGCGACGTTAGAGGGCAGCACCGACTCACGGTACGCCTCATCCTGGGCGTCAAAAATATCTGTTGAGGGCAGGGATACCACGCGCACCGCGTGACCTTCGGCGGTCAGTTTTTCCGCCGCTTTCACCGTGATTTCGACTTCTGAACCGGTCGCAATCAGGATCACGTCCGGCTTGCCGCCGCTGTCTTTCAGGATGTAGCCGCCGCGGGCGATATTTTTCACCTGCTCCGGGGTGCGTTCAATCTGCGTCAGGTTCTGGCGTGACAGAATTAATGCCGTTGGGCCATTGTGGCGCTCTACCGCCAGCTTCCAGCCGACCGCGGCTTCGACCTGATCGCACGGACGCCAGGTGCTGAAGTTTGGCGTTAAGCGCAGGCTCGCCAGTTGTTCAACCGCCTGGTGCGTGGGGCCATCTTCCCCGAGACCAATGGAGTCATGGGTATAGACCATAATCTGTCGCGCCTTCATTAAGGCCGCCATGCGCGCTGCGTTACGGGCATATTCGACAAACATCAGGAAGGTGGCGGTGTAGGGCACGAAACCGCCGTGATGAGCGATGCCGTTGGCAATGGCGGTCATCCCGAATTCGCGCACGCCGTAGTGGATGTAGTTCCCGGCAATGTCCTCTTTCAGCGATTTCGAGCCGGACCAGATGGTCAGGTTACTTGGGGCCAGATCCGCCGAGCCGCCAAGCAGTTCGGGCAGCAGCGGACCAATGGCATTCAGCGTGTTTTGCGAAGCCTTACGGGTGGCGATTTTCGCCGGGTTGGACTGCAGGTTTTCAATCAGCGCCTGGGTTTTATCGTCCCAGTCTTCCGGCAGGCCACCGCTCATGCGGCGAGAGAACTCGGCGGCCAGTTCCGGGTGTGCTTTTTTGTATGCGGCAAACTTCTCGTTCCAGGCCTGCTGGGCCTTTTCACCCGCTTCACGGGCGTCCCACGCCCGGTAAATCTCTTTCGGGATCTCAAACGGCGGATGTTTCCAGCCCAGTTTTTGCCGGGTCAGCGCCACTTCCTCTTCACCCAGCGCCGCGCCGTGCGCCTCTTCCTTGCCGGCCTTGTTCGGTGAACCAAAGCCGATAACCGTGCGGCAGATAATCAGCGACGGTTTGTCCTTCACGCTTTGCGCTTCCTGAATCGCTTTTTTCACCGCCTCAGGATCGTGGCCGTCGATCTCATGCACCACGTGCCAGTGGTAGGCTTCGAAGCGTTTTGCCGTGTCGTCGGTGAACCAGCCCTCGGTTTCCCCGTCGATGGAGATACCGTTGTGATCGTAGAAGCCAATCAACTTACCCAGCCCCAGGGTGCCCGCCAGGGAACAGACTTCATGGGAAATCCCCTCCATCAGACAGCCGTCACCCATAAACACGTACGTGTAGTGATCGACAATGTCGTGCCCCGGCTGGTTAAACTGCGCCGCCAGCGTGCGCTCGGCAATCGCCAGCCCGACCGCATTGGCCAGCCCCTGACCGAGCGGCCCGGTGGTCGTTTCTACCCCAGGCGTATAGCCAATTTCCGGGTGACCCGGCGTTTTTGAGTGCAGCTGGCGGAAGTTTTTCAGCTCCTCGAGCGGCAGGTCATAGCCGGAAAGATGCAGCAGGCTGTAGAGCAGCATCGAGGCGTGGCCGTTGGAGAGAATAAAACGGTCGCGGTCGTACCAGGTGGGGTCATTGGGGTTGTGTTTCAGAAAGTCGTTCCACAACACTTCGGCAATATCAGCCATGCCCATTGGCGCGCCGGGATGGCCGGAATTGGCTTTTTGCACGGCATCCATGCTGAGGGCGCGAATGGCATTGGCTAGCTCTTTACGGGACATAGTTCACTCCGTGGCAAGGTTAAAGTTTGGCGGCGAGAAGATCTTCAAGTTTGCGCTGGTCAACGGCGAACAGGCGGATACCTTCCGCCAGTTTTTCCACGGCCATGGCGTCCTGATTGTGCTCCCAGCGGAATTCGGCTTCGGTCATGGCTTTCGGTTTTGGCAGCACGGTAGAGGTGGGGATCAGCTTGCGGATAACCGTCTCTTCTTTGTCCTGTAGCTCTTTCAGCAGGTTAGGGGAGATGGTCAGACGGTCGCAGCCGGCCAGGGCGAGGATCTGCTCGGTACGGCGGAAGCTGGCCCCCATCACGATGGTTTCATAGCGGTGCTGCTTGTAATAGTCGTAGATATTACGGACCGATTTCACGCCCGGATCCTCATCCACCACGTACGGATCCATCGGCTGTTTCGCCTGATACCAGTCGTAGATGCGGCCGACAAACGGTGAGACCAGGAACACGCCGGCTTCGGCACAGGCACGTGCCTGAGCAAAGGAGAACAGCAGCGTCAGGTTGCAGTGGATCCCCTCTTTTTCCAGCACCTCTGCCGCGCGGATGCCTTCCCAGGTCGACGCCAGTTTGATCAGAATGCGTGATTTATCGATCCCCTGTTCCTGGTAGAGTTCGACCAGGCGGCGGGCCTTATTGATGCTCTTTTCTTTATCGAACGAGAGGCGGGCGTCCACTTCGGTGGAGACGCGTCCCGGGATGCTTTTCAGAATTTCCGCACCGAAATTAACCGCCAGCTTGTCGCTGGCTTCGGCGACCTGCTGCTCCTGCGTTTTCCCGCGCTGTTTACCATAGGCAATGGCGTCATCAATCAGATGACTAAAATGGGCAAGCCCGGCAGCCTTGAGCAGAAGCGAAGGGTTGGTGGTCGCATCTTCCGGCTGATAGTGGCGAATCGACTCGATATCGCCGCTGTCTGCAACCACGGTAGTGAATTGTTTGATGCCGTCTAGCTGGTTCATAAATGATTACTCCTTGGAAATAAAAGAGTTAGATGAGTGCGTTAGTTCACACTTCTGAGAAAATCATGATGGACTTAACAAAAAAGCATAGCAGACGGGGGAGGCATTGCTTTTGAGACGGGTAACATGGCTGTTATAAATTGATAACAATTTTTAATGTGTGATGGTGAGAGTTTGGCAGCCTTCAAAGTTTATGTGCTGTCCTGAGGCGATACTATCTGACCGATACGTAAAAGGAATAACAAGATGGACGATCAGTTAAAACAGAGTGCCCTCGATTTTCACGAGTTCCCTGTCCCGGGCAAAATCCAGGTCTCCCCAACCAAGCCGCTGGCAACCCAGCGCGATCTGGCGCTGGCCTATTCGCCAGGCGTTGCGGCACCGTGTCTGGAAATCGAAAAAGACCCGCTGGCGGCCTACAAATACACCGCGCGCGGCAACCTCGTGGCCGTTATCTCTAACGGTACGGCGGTACTCGGTCTCGGTAACATCGGTGCCCTGGCGGGTAAACCGGTGATGGAAGGGAAAGGCGTGCTGTTCAAGAAATTCGCCGGTATCGACGTGTTTGATATCGAGGTGGACGAGCTTGATCCTGACAAATTCATTAACGTGGTGGCCGCGCTGGAGCCGACCTTCGGCGGGATTAACCTGGAAGACATCAAAGCGCCGGAATGTTTCTATATCGAGCAGAAGCTGCGCGAGCGTATGAACATTCCCGTGTTCCATGATGACCAGCACGGCACCGCGATTATCAGCACCGCCGCGATTCTGAACGGCCTGCGCGTGGTGGAAAAAAATCTCTCTGACGTGCGCATGGTGGTTTCTGGCGCAGGTGCGGCGGCCATCGCCTGTATGAACCTGCTGGTGGCGCTGGGTATGCAGAAGCACAACATCGTGGTCTGTGATTCTAAAGGCGTTATCTATAAAGACCGCGAGCCCAACATGGCGGAAACCAAAGCGGCGTATGCGGTAGAAGACGACGGCAAGCGCACGCTCGAGGACGTCATTGACGGCGCGGATATCTTCCTCGGCTGCTCTGGCCCGAAAGTGCTGACCCAGGAGATGGTGAAGAAGATGGCGCGCGCGCCAATGATCCTGGCCCTGGCGAACCCGGAGCCGGAAATTCTGCCGCCGCTGGCGAAAGCGGTGCGTGAAGATGCCATTATCTGTACCGGCCGTTCCGACTACCCAAACCAGGTCAACAACGTGCTCTGCTTCCCGTTCATCTTCCGCGGCGCACTGGACGTTGGCGCAACGGCGATCAACGAAGAGATGAAGCTTGCCGCCGTGCACGCCATTGCGGAACTGGCCCACGCCGAGCAGAGCGAAGTGGTGGCCTCCGCCTACGGCGATCAGGATCTGAGCTTTGGCCCGGACTACATCATTCCTAAACCGTTTGACCCGCGCCTGATTGTCAAAATTGCGCCAGCGGTGGCCAAAGCGGCGATGGATTCCGGCGTGGCGACGCGTCCGATTCAGGATTTTGACGCTTACATCGATAAGCTCACCGAGTTTGTCTATAAAACTAACCTGTTCATGAAGCCGATCTTCTCGCAGGCGCGTGCTGACGCGAAGCGCGTGGTGCTGGCGGAAGGGGAAGAGGCGCGCGTGCTGCACGCTACCCAGGAGCTGATCACCTTAGGTCTGGCGAAGCCGATCCTGATTGGTCGTCCGAGCGTGATTGAGATGCGCATTCAGAAGCTGGGTCTGCAGATTAAGCCGGGCGTCGACTTCGAAATCGTCAACAACGAATCCGATCCGCGCTTTAAAGAGTACTGGAGCGAATACTACGCGATCATGAAGCGTCGGGGGATCACCCAGGAGCAGGCGCAGAAAGCCGTCATCAGCAACACGACGGTGATCGGCGCGATTATGGTCCATCGCGGTGAAGCGGACGCATTGATCTGCGGCACCATCGGCGATTATCACGAGCACTTTAGCGTGGTGCAGGAGATCTTCGGCTATCGTGACGGGGTTCATACCGCCGGGGCGATGAATGCCCTGCTGCTGCCGAGCGGCAACACCTTTATCGCTGACACCTACGTTAACGACGATCCGAGCCCGGACGAGCTGGCGGAAATCACCGTGATGGCCGCAGAGACCGTGCGCCGCTTTGGTATCGAGCCGAAGGTGGCGCTGCTGTCGCACTCTAACTTCGGTTCGTCTAAATCTGCGGCGGCCTGCAAAATGCGTGAGACGCTGGCGCTGGTGCGCGAGCGCGCGCCGGAGCTGATGATTGACGGGGAAATGCACGGTGATGCGGCACTGGTGGAAAGCATCCGCAACGAACGTATGCCGGACAGCCCGCTGAAAGGATCGGCGAATATCCTGATTATGCCGAACGTGGAAGCGGCGCGTATCAGCTACAACCTGCTGCGCGTCTCCAGCTCTGAAGGGGTGACCGTAGGGCCGGTGCTGATGGGCGTGGCGAAACCGGTGCACGTGTTAACGCCAATTGCTTCTGTGCGCCGTATCGTGAATATGGTGGCCCTGGCGGTAGTTGAGGCGCAGACGCAGCCGCTGTAAACCCCTCACCCTAACCCTCTCCCCATAGGGGAGAGGGAACTGCACCGAGCCGTCTTTCACCCTCTCCCCTATGGGGAGAGGGCCGGGGTGAGGGGAGTTACACCCAATCCCGCACCTGAATAAACTCTTTTAAGGCAGCCTCCGGGCTGCCTTCTTTTGGCTCGTAGCAGTACTCCCAGCGCACCAGCGGCGGCATCGACATCAAAATCGATTCCGTGCGCCCGCCGGTCTGCAGGCCAAACAGCGTCCCGCGATCCCACACCAGGTTGAACTCCACGTAGCGCCCGCGACGATAGAGCTGGAATTCGCGCTCGCGCACGCCGTAGTGAGTGTCTTTACGGCGTTCGACGATGGGCAGATAAGCGTCGGTATACCCTTCGCCCACCGCGCGCATAAAGCGGAACGCGGTATCAAAATCAGGCGTGTTCAGATCGTCAAAGAACAGCCCGCCAATGCCGCGCTGCTCGTCGCGATGCTTCAGGTAGAAGTAGTCGTCGCACCATTTTTTAAACTTCGGGTAGATGTCTTCGCCAAACGGCAGGCAGAGGTTCCGCGCGGTGGTGTGCCAGTGCACGGCATCCTCTTCAAAACCGTAGTAGGGCGTAAGGTCGAAACCGCCGCCAAACCACCAGACCGGATCGGCCCCCGGTTTTTCCGCAATGAAAAAGCGGACGTTGGCGTGGCTGGTCGGCACAAACGGGTTGTGTGGATGCACCACCAGCGAGACCCCCATCGCTTCAAAACTGCGGCCCGCAAGTTCAGGACGATGCGCGGTTGCAGACGCGGGCATGGCCTCTCCGTGGACGTGGGAGAAATTCACGCCCGCCTGTTCAAAGATACCGCCATTGCGCAGCACCCGGCTGCGCCCGCCGCCGCCGGCTTCACGCTGCCAGTTATCTTCCTGGAATTCACCGCCGTCCGCGGCGGCCAGTTTGCGGCAAATCTCATCCTGCAGCTGCAGCAGGAAGGTTTTAACCAGTTGAGCATTGGGTTTCATCAACGTTTCCTGGAGTGCGCTTTTTGGTTATCGAACCAGTTGAAGTAACTGATAATGCCGGAGGCGATGGCGTTAGCGATCTTCTGGCGAAACGCCGTGGTGCCGAGAAGACGCTCTTCATCCGGGTTGGTGATAAACGAGGTTTCCACCAGTACGGACGGGATAGACGGTGATTTCAGCACCACAAATGCCGCCTGTTCGGTGCTTTTACTGTGCAGACGATGCACCGGCTTAATTTTCTTCAGGATGTGCGAGCCGAGCGTCAGGCTGTTTTTGATGGTATCCGTCTGCACCAGGTCGAACAGCACCTGCTGTAACAGGTGATCTTTGTCGGTGGCTTTTTTCCCGGCGACTTCATCCGCCCGGTTTTCACGGTCGGAGAGGTATTTCGCCATGGCGCTACTGGCGCCACGGTTGGACAGCGCAAACACCGAGGCGCCCGCCGCTGAAGGGTTGGTAAAGCCGTCGGCGTGAATCGACATAAACAGATCCGCGCCGTGCTGGTGGGCGATCTCCACCCGGTCATACAGCGGAATAAAGGTGTCGCCAGAGCGCGTCAGACGGGCGTCAATGCCGTTACTGCGTAAAATTGCGCGCACATTTTTTGCAATCGCCAGCACGACGTGTTTTTCTTTCGAACCGTTTTTGCCGATGGCGCCGGTATCAATTCCGCCGTGGCCCGGGTCAAGCATCACCAGACGCTTTGCACCGGGTTTTTTGGTTTTGGGTTTGCTGTGCCCGTTACTGGTTTTGAGCGTGCTCTCGTCTTTTGCCTGAGCCTGCTTTGCGATGCCCGTTAACGTTAAGGCCGCCAGCCCCGCTTTGAGAACCTGACGACGCGATGTGAGTGCTTTTAATGGTTTGAATGTGCTCATGCGGCCTGAATACTAAAAAATGGGGTCCTGGTGTTATATCGTATCGCGTTTAGCGTTACGACAGTCCTTATTGAGAATTGTTTTACTTTTCATTTCAATACGTGACAAAGTGACATTATGCCAAATTTTGGCGAGATTTTCCCCGGTTATTGGCTAAAGGCACGGTTCACGCCATAATCACTGTTTTTAAACCCGAAAAGGCGGTTAATACCATGGAGATACGCATTTTTCGCCAGGAAGATTTCGAAGAGGTGATCACCCTTTGGGAGCGCTGCGATCTGCTGCGTCCGTGGAACGATCCGGAAATGGACATAGAGCGGAAGGTGAATCACGACGTCAGTCTGTTTCTGGTTGCGGAAGTCAACGGCGAAGTCGTAGGCACGGTAATGGGCGGTTATGACGGTCATCGCGGCTCGGCCTATTATCTGGGCGTTCACCCGGAATACCGGGGGCGCGGTATTGCCAACGCGCTGCTCAATCGTCTCGAGAAGAAGCTGATCGCCCGCGGCTGTCCGAAAATCCAGATCATGGTACGGGAAGATAACGACGTGGTGCTGGGCATGTACGAGCGTCTGGGCTATGAACATTCTGACGTGCTGAGTTTAGGTAAGCGTCTGATCGAAGATGAAGAGTACTGAGATCCATCCGGCAGATTATGACGCGCAGGGTCGCGTCAGGTTGCCCTTTTTATTCTGGTGCGTTCTGCTGCTTCAGGCCCGTACCTGGGTGCTGTTTGTGATGGCCGCCGCGTCGCGCGGGCAGGGCGATACGCTGCTGAATCTCTTCTATCCCGATCACGATGCGTTCTGGCTCGGCTTACTGCCGGGCGTACCGGCGGTGGTGGCTTTTTTGTGCAGCGGCCGACGCCAGACGATCCCACGCTTGTGGCGGGCGCTGCGCTGGCTGCTGATCCTCGCTCAGATTGCGCTGCTCTTCTGGCAGCCGGTACTCTGGTGGTACGGTGAGTCGCTTACGGGCATTGGTATTGCGCTGGTGGTGGCGGATATTGTGGCGCTGCTGTGGCTGCTGACCAATCCGCGTCTTCGCGCCTGTTTCGCCCATCAGGATGATTAATACGGCACTTTTTGCAGAAGTCGCACTCCAACAAGCGTTGATTTAACACGTAAGGACGTTTCAATGAAATCGCTGCGTTTACTTTTATGCGCTCTCCCGCTGGCCCTGACGGGCTGTTCTACGCTCTCCTCCATTAACTGGTCCGCTGCGTATCCGTGGAACTGGTTTGGCTCATCAACGGAAGTGACTGAGCAGGGCGTGGGGAACATTACCGCCGCGACGGCGCTGGATCAGGATGCTATTCAGGACGCCCTGAGCAGTGATTATCGCCTGCGCAGCGGCATGAAAACCGAGAATGGTAACATTGTTCGCTATTACGAAGCGCTGAAGGGCGACACGCTGGCGCTGGTGATCAACGGTGACAAAGGCACGGTAAACCGCGTTACGGTGCTGGATGAGGCCATTCCGACCGCCAGCGGCGTGAAGATAGGAACGCCGTTTAGCGATCTCTATAAACAGGCCTTTGGCAACTGCGCCAGCGCCCCTTCTGACGATGGTGTGGCGGTGGCCTGTAAGGCGCAAGGCAGCCAGCACATCAGCTATGTCTTTACCGGCACCTGGAGCGGTCCGGAAGGATTGATGCCGTCGGACGACACGCTGAAGAACTGGAAAGTGAGCAAAATTATCTGGCAGCAGTAATTTGCGCCGGAACAAACCGCCTCGCTGAAATCCGGGTATAATACCCGCCATCCATGCCACGCTGACGTGGCATCTTTATTTCAGGAGGAGCGATGTCTCAGGTTCAGAGTGGCATTTTGCCAGAACATTGCCGCGCGGCGATTTGGATTGAAGCCAATGTAAAAGGGGACGTGGATGCCCTGCGTGCGGCCAGTAAAGCGTTCATTGATAAGCTGGCGACCTTCCAGGCTACGTTCCCGGAAGCCCACCTCGGCGCCGTTGTCGCCTTTGGCAATAACGTCTGGCGTCAGCTGAGCGGTGGCGAAGGGGCGGAAGAGCTGAAAGACTTCATTCCCTACGGCAAAGGCCTTGCTCCCGCAACGCAGTACGACGTGCTGATCCACATCCTCTCTCTGCGTCATGACGTTAACTTCTCCGTTGCGCAGGCGGCGATAGCGGCCTTTGGCGACAGCATCGACGTGCAGGAAGAAGTGCACGGTTTCCGTTGGGTCGAAGAGCGCGATCTGAGCGGCTTTGTCGACGGAACCGAAAACCCGGCGGGTGAAGAGACGCGTCGTGAAGTGGCGGTGATCAAAGACGGCGTGGACGCGGGCGGCAGCTATGTGTTCGTGCAGCGCTGGGAGCACAACCTCAAGCAGCTTAACCGCATGAGCGTGCATGACCAGGAGATGATGATTGGCCGTACCAAAGAAGCCAACGAAGAGATCGACGGCGATGAGCGTCCGGTCACCTCGCACCTGAGCCGCGTTGACCTCAAGGAAGACGGCAAAGGGCTGAAGATTGTCCGCCAGAGCCTGCCGTACGGCACAGCAAGCGGCACGCACGGCCTTTACTTCTGCGCCTACTGCGCGCGCCTGCACAACATTGAGCAGCAACTGCTGAGCATGTTCGGCGATACCGACGGCAAGCGTGACGCCATGCTGCGCTTCACCAAACCCGTGACCGGCGGCTATTACTTCGCGCCGTCCGTGGAGCGTCTGCTGGCGCTGTAAAACCGCTCTCCATACGTAAGCCGGGTAAGCGTTAGCGCCACCCGGCAATTTTCCCCGCACCCTTATTCCCTTTTCTGCTTGTAAATCACCAAACGGTATATAAAACCGTTACTCCTTTCATCCCCGTTATAAATATTATGACTATAAGATAGTCATCACATTTATAAGGGTGCGCAATGGCCGTTACTGTACTGAAAAAAGGAACTCTGGCGCTGGCAGGTTTACTGCTGGTGGCACAGGCGCAGGCGACTGAGCTGCTGAACAGTTCATACGATGTCTCCCGCGAGCTGTTCGCCGCCCTTAATCCCCCGTTTGAGCAGCAGTGGGCAAAAGACAATAACGGCGATAAGCTGACCATCAAGCAGTCCCATGCCGGTTCGTCCAAGCAGGCGCTGGCGATCCTCCAGGGGCTGAAAGCGGACGTGGTGACCTACAACCAGGTCACTGATGTGCAGATCCTGCACGATAAAGGCAAGCTGATCCCGGCGGACTGGCAGAGCCGTCTGCCGAACAACAGCTCGCCGTTCTATTCCACCATGGGCTTCCTGGTTCGCAAGGGCAACCCGAAGAATATCCACGACTGGAGCGACCTGGTGCGTTCTGACGTGAAGCTGATCTTCCCAAACCCAAAAACCTCCGGTAATGCGCGTTACACCTATTTAGCGGCGTGGGGCGCGGCGGACAAGGCTGACGGTAACGACAAAGCGAAAACCGAGCAGTTCATGACCCAGTTCCTGAAAAACGTCGCAGTGTTTGATACCGGCGGACGCGGCGCAACCACGACTTTCGCAGAGCGCGGTCTGGGCGACGTGTTGATTAGCTTTGAATCGGAAGTGAACAACATCCGTAAACAGTATGAGGCGCAGGGCTTTGAGGTGATTATCCCAAAAACCAACATCCTGGCCGAGTTCCCGGTAGCGTGGGTGGATAAAAACGTGCAGGCAAACGGCACCGAGAAAGCGGCAAAAGCCTATCTCAACTACCTGTACAGCCCGCAGGCGCAGACCATCATTACCGATTACTACTACCGCGTGAATAACCCGGACGTGATGAACAAACTGAAAGATAAATTCCCGCAGACCGCGCTGTTCCGCGTGGAAGACCATTTCGGCTCCTGGCCTGATGTAATGAAAACGCACTTTGCCAGCGGCGGTGAGTTAGACAAATTGCTGGCGGCGGGGCGTAAGTAATGTTTGCAGTATCGACTAAACGCGTGCTGCCGGGCTTTACCTTAAGCCTCGGGACCAGCCTGCTGTTCGTCTGCCTGATCCTGTTGTTGCCGCTCAGCGCGCTGGTGATGCAGCTGGCTCAGATGAGCTGGGCGCAGTACTGGGAGGTCATCACCAACCCGCAGGTGGTGGCGGCCTATAAGGTGACGCTGCTGTCAGCGTTTGTCGCCTCCATTTTTAACGGCGTGTTTGGCCTGCTGATGGCGTGGATCTTAACCCGCTATCGCTTCCCGGGCCGTACGCTGCTTGACGCACTGATGGATCTGCCGTTTGCGCTGCCAACGGCGGTTGCTGGCTTAACCCTCGCGTCACTCTTCTCCGTGAACGGGTTGTACGGTGAGTGGCTGGCGAAGTTTGACATCAAGGTGACCTATACCTGGCTCGGTATCGCAGTAGCGATGGCCTTTACCAGTATTCCGTTTGTGGTGCGTACCGTGCAGCCGGTGCTGGAAGAGTTGGGGCCGGAATATGAAGAAGCGGCGGAAACGCTCGGCGCCACGCGCTGGCAGAGTTTCCGCAAGGTGGTTCTGCCGGAGCTCTCCCCGGCGCTGATGGCGGGTATTGCGCTGTCGTTTACCCGCAGCCTCGGTGAGTTCGGCGCAGTGATTTTTATCGCCGGGAACATCGCCTGGAAAACGGAAGTGACCTCGCTGATGATTTTCATCCGTCTGCAGGAGTTTGATTATCCGGCGGCGAGTGCGATTGCTTCGGTGATCCTGGCGGCCTCGCTGCTGCTGCTGTACTCGATTAACACTCTGCAAAGTCGCTTTGGTCGACGTGTGGTAGGTCACTGATGGCGGAAGTTACGCAATTGAAGCGATACGATGTGCCCCGCATTAACTGGGGGAAATGGTTTCTGATTGGGGCGGGCGTGCTGGTGTCCGCCCTCATTCTCGTCGTGCCGACGATTTATATCTTCGTTCAGGCGTTCAGTAAGGGACTAATGCCCGCGCTGGAAAACCTGGCTAACCCGGATATGCTCCATGCCATCTGGCTGACCGTGCTGATTGCATTGATCACCGTGCCGGTGAACCTGGTGTTCGGTACTCTGCTGGCGTGGCTGGTGACGCGCTTTAACTTCCCGGGACGTCAGCTGCTGCTCACCCTGCTGGATATTCCTTTTGCCGTCTCGCCGGTGGTGGCGGGTCTGGTGTATCTGCTCTTTTACGGCTCCAACGGTCCGCTGGGCGGCTGGCTGGATGCGCATAACCTGCAGATCATGTTTGCCTGGCCAGGCATGGTGCTGGTCACCATCTTCGTCACCTGTCCATTTGTGGTGCGTGAGCTGGTACCGGTGATGTTAAGCCAGGGGAGCAACGAAGATGAAGCGGCGGTGCTGCTGGGCGCGTCAGGCTGGCAGATGTTCCGCCGCGTGACGCTGCCGAATATCCGCTGGGCGCTGCTTTACGGCGTGGTGTTGACCAACGCCCGCGCAATTGGCGAGTTCGGTGCCGTTTCCGTCGTCTCCGGCTCCATTCGCGGTGAAACCCTGTCGCTGCCGCTGCAGATTGAGTTGCTGCAGCAGGACTACAACACCATCGGCGCCTTTACTGCCGCAGCGTTGCTGACGCTGATGGCCATTTTGACCCTGTTTTTGAAGAGTGTGGTGCAGTGGCGTTTAGAAAATCAGGAAAAACGTCAGCATCAGGAGGGAAATCATGAGCATTGAGATTGCCAATATTAAGAAGTCTTTTGGTCGCACCCAGGTGCTGAATGATATCTCGCTGGATATCCCTTCCGGACAAATGGTGGCGCTGCTGGGGCCGTCTGGCTCGGGTAAAACCACGCTGCTGCGCATTATCGCCGGGCTTGAGCATCAGACCAGCGGACATATCCGCTTCCACGGCACCGACGTGAGCCGTCTGCATGCCCGCGACCGTAAGGTCGGTTTTGTGTTCCAGCACTACGCGCTGTTCCGCCACATGACCGTGTTTGACAACATCGCCTTTGGCCTGACCGTGCTGCCGCGTCGCGAGCGCCCGGATGCGGCAACCATTAAGGCGAAAGTGACTAAATTGCTCGAGATGGTACAGCTGGCTCACCTGGCGGACCGTTTCCCGGCGCAGCTGTCCGGCGGGCAGAAACAGCGCGTGGCGCTGGCGCGTGCGTTAGCCGTTGAACCGCAAATTCTGCTGCTGGATGAACCCTTCGGCGCGCTGGATGCGCAGGTGCGTAAAGAGCTGCGCCGCTGGCTGCGTCAGCTCCATGAAGAGCTGAAGTTTACCAGCGTGTTCGTGACCCACGATCAGGAAGAGGCGATGGAAGTCGCGGATCGCGTGGTGGTCATGAGCCAGGGCAACATTGAACAGGTTGACGAGCCAGAACAGCTGTGGCGTGAACCGGCGACCCGTTTCGTGCTGGAATTTATGGGCGAGGTCAACCGTCTGCAGGGCACCATTCGCGGCGGTCAATTCCATGTCGGGGCGCACCGCTGGCCGCTGGGCTATACCTCCGCGCACCAGGGCCCGGTCGATCTGTTCCTGCGTCCGTGGGAAGTGGACGTAAGCCGCCGAACCAGCCTGGATTCACCACTGCCGGTGCAGGTGCTGGAAGCGAGCCCTAAAGGACATTACACCCAACTGGTGGTACAACCGCTGGGCTGGTATACCGAGCCGCTGACCGTCGTGATGCGCGACGATGTCCCGCCGCACCGCGGAGAGCGCCTGTTTGTCGGTCTGCAGCATGCCCGTATTTATCACGGAAATGAGCGCATCGAGACGCGCGAGGATATTGCTCTGGCGGAGTCAGCCTGATAGGTTATTAGGATGTTTATCGCCCGGTGGCGCTGCGCTGACCGGGCCTACAGCTAAAACTGCGTCTTGTAGGCCGGGATCGCTGCGCGCCACCCGGCTTTTTTATTGAGTAAAAATCGTGAACACACTCGAACACACCATCGGCAACACCCCTCTGGTCAAGCTTCAGCGCATGGGGCCAGCTAACGGCAGTGAAATCTGGGTCAAACTCGAAGGCAATAACCCGGCCGGGTCGGTAAAAGATCGTGCGGCGCTGTCGATGATCGTCCAGGCCGAAAAGCGCGGTGAAATCAAACCCGGCGATGTGCTGATCGAAGCCACCAGCGGCAACACCGGTATCGCTCTGGCGATGATTGCGGCGCTGAAAGGCTACCGTATGAAGCTGCTGATGCCGGACAACATGAGCCAGGAGCGCCGCGCCGCGATGCGTGCGTACGGGGCCGAACTGATTCTGGTGACCAAAGAGCAGGGAATGGAAGGCGCGCGGGATTTAGCATTAGCCATGGCCGAGCGCGGCGAGGGTAAACTGCTCGATCAGTTCAACAACCCGGACAACCCTTACGCCCACTACACCACCACCGGCCCGGAGATCTGGCAGCAGACCGACGGACGGATCACCCATTTTGTCTCCAGCATGGGTACCACCGGCACCATTACCGGCGTGTCGCGTTTTCTGCGCGAGCAGGCGAAAGCCGTCACCATCGTTGGGCTGCAGCCGGAAGAGGGGAGCAGCATTCCGGGTATTCGCCGTTGGCCTGCGGAATATATGCCGGGCATTTTTAATGCGCAGCTGGTGGATCAGGTGCTGGATATTAATCAGCGCGAGGCGGAGAATACCATGCGTGAACTGGCCGTGCGTGAAGGCATCTTTTGCGGGGTTAGTTCGGGTGGCGCGGTGGCAGGCGCGATTCGGGTAGCGCAGGAGAATCCCGGTGCCGTTGTGGTGGCGATTATCTGCGACCGCGGCGATCGCTATCTGTCTACCGGCGTCTTTGGTGAAGAGAGTTATTCGCAGGGGGCGGGGATTTAAGCGTCATGGAGATGATTCTATTCCGGGATAACACCCGGGCGCAGCAAACCGACATTGTCGCGGTGCAGTCGCAGGTGGTTTACGGCAGCGTCGGGAACAGTATCGCGGTACCGAATATTCGTACCCACAGGCTGAACGTCACCGCCGTACCGACGGTGCTGTTTAGCAACACACCGCACTATGACACCTTTTACGGCGGGGTGATCCCCGATGAGTGGTTCAGCGGCTATCTGAAGGCGCTGGAAGAGCGCGAGATCCTGCGCGAGCTTAAAGCGGTCACAACCGGCTATATGGGCAGCGCCAGCCAGATTGTCCTGCTGGCGCAGTGGCTGAAGGCGGTTAAAGCGCAGCATCCAGACCTGCTGGTGCTGGTCGACCCGGTTATCGGCGATATCGACAGCGGGATGTACGTGAAGCCCGATATTCCCGAAGCGTATAGGGAGCACCTGCTGCCGCTGGCGCAGGGGATTACGCCAAACGTCTACGAACTGGAAGTCTTAAGCGGCAAACCGTGTCGTACGCCGGAAAGCGCGATTGAAGCAGCGCAGGGATTGCTCTCCGATACCCTGAAATGGGTGGCCATCACCAGCGCGCCGGTGGCTGACGATCCGCAAAACATCCACGTGGTGCTGGTCACGCGTGAGGGGGTTACCGTCAGCGCGCATCCGCGCGTGGAAACCGATCTGAAAGGAACGGGCGATCTGTTCTGCTCGGAACTGGTGAGCGGCATTGTTGAGGGGAAAACCGTTGCCGATGCCATCCGTATGGCCGGCGATCGGGTGACTGACGTGATGCTGTATACGCAGTCGAAAGGGTATGATGAACTCATCCTCCCTGCATAAACAAAAATGGCGCCCGAAGGCGCCATTTTACTGTGCGGCAAGAATTACTTCTTGATGCGGATAACCGGGGTTTCACCCACGGTGACGCTGCCAGACAGTTTGATCAGTTCTTTGATTTCGTCCATGTTGGAGATAACAACCGGCGTCAGGGTAGACTTGGCTTTTTCTTCCAGCAGTGGCAGATCGAATTCAATGACCGGGTCGCCAACTTTCACACGCTGGCCTTCTTCCGCGATACGTTTGAAGCCTTCGCCTTTCAGTTCAACGGTGTCGATACCGAAGTGAACGAACAGTTCGATACCGCTATCAGATTCGATAGAGAACGCATGGTTGGTTTCAAAAATTTTACCGATGGTGCCGTCAACTGGAGCAACCATTTTGTTGCCAGTTGGTTTGATAGCAATGCCATCACCAACGATTTTCTCAGCAAACACTACATCCGGCACGTCTTCGATGTTGACGATCTCGCCGGAGAGCGGAGCAACAATCTCAATAGTTCCGGAGTCTTTCTTATCATCAGAAACCAGAGATTTCAGTTTATCGAACAAACCCATGATCTTCTCCTAAGCAGTAATTTGGGCCGCATCTCGTGGATTAGCAGATTGTTTTTTCTTCAATGAACTTGTTAACCAGCGTCATTAACTCGTCCGTTGTCGGTTGAGCAAGAGCCTGCTCTGCTAACACCTTCGCATCTTCGAAGTTCGTGTTACGGATAATCTTCTTAATGCGCGGGATGGAAATGGCGCTCATAGAGAATTCGTCCAGACCCATACCCAGCAACAGAAGTGTAGCACGTTCGTCGCCTGCAAGCTCACCACACATGCCAGTCCATTTACCTTCTGCATGAGAAGCATCAATAACTTGCTTGATCAAGTTCAGTACGGACGGTGACATTGGCTGGTAGAGATGTGAAATCATATCATTACCACGGTCAACTGCCAGGGTGTACTGCGTTAAATCATTGGTGCCGATACTAAAGAAATCAACTTCTTTGGCTAAATGACGCGCAATCGTTGCCGCCGCTGGTGTTTCCACCATCACGCCGATCTCAATTGACTCGTCAAATGCTTTACCTTCGTCACGCAGTTCCTGTTTGTAGATTTCGATCTCTTTCTTCAGTGCACGCACTTCTTCAACAGAGATGATCATCGGGAACATAATGCGCAGCTTACCGAAAGCGGAGGCACGCAGGATCGCACGAACCTGATCGCGCAGGATCTCTTTACGATCCATGGCGATACGCACTGCACGCCAGCCCAGGAACGGGTTCTCTTCTTTCGGGAAGTTCATGTACGGCAGCTCTTTGTCGCCACCGATGTCCATGGTACGGACGATAACGGCCTGAGAGCCACAGGCTTCAGCCACCGCTTTGTACGCTGCGAACTGCTCTTCTTCAGTCGGCAGGGCGTCACGGTCCATGAACAGGAATTCAGTACGATAGAGACCTACGCCTTCCGCACCGTTACGCTCAGCGCCATCAACGTCGCGGACGGTACCGATGTTTGCGCACACTTCTACCTGATGGCCGTCCAGGGTAATGGCTGGCAGGTCTTTCAGCTTAGCGAGTTCCGCTTTTTCAGTCGCAACCTGCTCCTGAACTGCGCGCAGTTTCTCGATCTCTTCGTTAGTTGGGTTGACGTAAACCAGATTGTTTACGGCATCCAGAATCAGATAGTCACCGTTTTTCACCTGAGAGGTGACGCTACCGGTACCCACGATGGCAGGCAGTTCAAGAGAACGTGCCATGATAGAGGTGTGGGAGGTACGGCCGCCCGCATCGGTGATGAAACCGAGGACCTTTTTCAGGTTCAGCTGTGCGGTTTCAGACGGGGTGAGGTCAGCGGCAACCAGGATCACTTCATCCTGAATCGCGCTCAGGTCGATAATGGCCAGGCCCAGGATGTTGCGCAGCAAGCGCTTACCGATGTCACGTACGTCAGCCGCACGCTCTTTCAGGTATTCATCATCCAGTTCTTCCAGGGCAGTTGCCTGACCTTCGATAACTTCATGGGCAGCCGCGTCGGCCGTCATGCCTTTATCTTTAATCAGGGCTATGATTTCCTGCTCCAGCTCCTCATCTTCGAGCAGCATGATGTGCCCTTCGAAGATGGCTTCTTTTTCTTCACCGAAAGTTTCGCCAGCTTTAGTTTTGATTGCTTCCAGTTGCGCAGATGCCTTGGCACGACCGCTCAGAAAACGTTCAACTTCCTGATCAACCTTGTCGGCAGAAATTTTTTTCCGGTCGATGACGATCTCGTCTTCTTTCAGCAGCAGTGCTTTGCCGAAAGCGATACCCGGGGATGCTAAAATGCCTGAAATCATAACCCTACCTTACTTGTGACTGATATTTAAAAGAACCCGGAAACTTACTCGAGCTCAGCCATCAGTTTTACCAGATGCTCAACTGCTTTCTGCTCGTCTTCACCTTCCGCAGAGATGGTGACGACGGTGCCCTGAGTCAGGCCCAGAGTCTGCAGTTTGAACAGGCTTTTTGCGCTGGCGCTTTTGCCGTTGGAAGTCACAGTGATTTCAGAAGTGAAGCCTTTCGCTTCTTTAACAAACTGAGCAGCAGGGCGGGTGTGCAGACCGTTCGGAGCGGTAATGGTAACTTCTTGCTGGAACATTGTATTTCCCCAACTTATAGGTTTAGTGTTGTGGAACTAAAGTCTAGCCTGGCGACTGAACTTTAGCCTGTATTGTTAGCGCTGACGTTTCGATCGTCATTAAACATTATGCAGCGAAAGCAAGACTTGAACCAAATCATAAAATCGATTCAGCAAGGCTATTTCGTTCACTGATTAATTTCACGCATCAAAATAATTGCTGGTTTAAATACCAGACCCTACGGGGTGAAGCAATGCCAGGAGGGGTAAAAGTTTGAAGCAGGCCACAAAAAAGCACCTGAAAAGGTGCTTTTTTACGCGTTATTAACATGCTGGCATTACTGTTGCAGCTCTTTTTCCGTGAAGAGATCGGCAAACAGTGCGGTGCTCAAGTAACGCTCACCCGAAGAAGGAAGGATAACCACAATATTCTTGTTGGTAAAGGCTTCGTCTTCCTGAAGTTTGAGCGCTGCCGCAACGGCCGCACCGGAAGAGATACCCGCCAGAATGCCTTCTTCATCCATCAGGCGACGCGCAGTAGAGATGGCTTCTTCGTTAGTGATGGTCACCACTTTATCAATAAGCTTCAGATCCAGGTTGCCCGGAATGAAGCCTGCGCCAATACCCTGGATTTTGTGCGGGCCTGGTTTAAGCTCTTCGCCCGCCAGCGCCTGGGTGATAACCGGGGAGTCAGTGGGTTCAACCGCAACGGTGATCAGGTCTTTTTTACCTTTTGTGCCTTTAATATAGCGTGACACGCCGGTCAGCGTACCGCCGGTACCCACGCCGGAGATAAAGACATCTACCTGGCCGTCTGTGTCTTCCCAGATTTCCGGGCCGGTAGTCTTTTCGTGAATTTCCGGGTTAGCCGGGTTGCTGAACTGCTGAAGCAGCAGGTATTTCGCCGGATCGCTGGCCACAATCTCTTCGGCTTTCTGAATGGCACCTTTCATGCCTTTCGCGCCTTCGGTCAGGACCAGGTTCGCGCCCAGCGCTTTGAGCAGCTTGCGGCGCTCAATGCTCATGGTTTCAGGCATGGTCAGCGTCAGTTTATAGCCACGTGCCGCCGCCACATAGGCCAGTGCGATACCGGTGTTGCCGCTGGTCGGTTCCACCAGCTCAACGCCAGGCTTCAGTACGCCACGTTTTTCAGCATCCCAAATCATGTTTGCACCGATACGGCATTTTACGCTGAAGCTCGGGTTACGTGATTCGACCTTCGCCAGAATGCGTCCATTACCGATACGGTTCAGTCGAACCAGGGGCGTATGACCGATAGTCAGCGAGTTGTCTTCATAAATCTTACTCATGGCCTGTCCTTAACTGTATGAAATTGGGATACCGACCCAGCATACCTGTTGAGCAGGTAGGGGGAAGTAAGGAATTCGCATATCTATATACTGCAAGGAAATAATGGGGATCAGTATGGAATAAGGGGCGGCATAAGCCACCCCTGCTTTACACATTTTTGCATTATTTCCATAACGCGTGCTTAGCACGGTAGCAATCCACCCACATCGCCGTCGCGCCACATACCGCCACCGGCATAATGAACAGATTGAGGAAGGGGATCATCGTGAACAGGCTGGTCAGGGCGCCGAACTGCATATTAGCGACCTTGCGGGTGCGCAGGGCGGTGCGCATCTCTTTAAACGGTACTTTGTGGTTATCGAACGGGTAATCGCAGTACTGAATAGCCAGCATCCAGGCGCTGAAGAGGAACCACAGTACCGGCGCTACCGTCTGGCCAATGCCGGGCACAAAATAGAGGATAAGCAGCACAATCGCCCGGGGCAGGTACCAGACAAATTTCTGCCACTCGCGCTTCATGATACGGGGAAGATCTTTCATGATCCCCAGTATGCCGGTATCCGGTGGCGTCGCTCCGGTCAGGCGTGCTTCCAGCTGTTCCGCCAGCAGGCCGTTAAACGGGGCAGCTATCCAGTTCGCAATCGTTGAGAAGAAGTACCCAAACACCAGCAGCACGGAGATCACCGCCACCGGCCAGAGCAGGTAGTTAAGCCACTGCAGCCAGTCTGGCACATGGCTCATCAGCGACGGGATCCAGCTCTCCAGCTTTGTGAACAGCCACCAGAACGCGCCGCCCATCAGAATAATGTTGATGAACAGTGGCAGAATGACGAAGCGTCGAATACCCGGCAGGGAGACCAGTTTCCAGCCCTGAGAAAAATACCAGACACCGCTGCGCGAGGGAGAAGAAGATGTTGAAACCATAACCAGGCTGTACTCCTTTTTTCACAACCAGTGGAATTGCCCGCCTATATTATCCACTTACGGACCAATGACCAGTTCGGAAATGTTCGAAAAACCAGCAAAAAGCACGATTTCCTTCATCTTTATGCTGCGAATGCTCTGCACGCACTTGCACTTGACGTAAACGGCAAATACTCTTAGTGAGTAAATGTTTGCCGTGGTGGCAAGGTGTTAGAACAACAGAGAATATAATGATGCAGGATTTGCGTCTGATATTAATCATTGTTGGCGCGATCGCCATAATCGCTTTACTGGTACATGGTTTCTGGACCAGCCGTAAAGAGCGTTCCTCTATGTTTCGCGATCGCCCACTGAAGCGCATGAAGTCCAGTCGTGACGACGATGACAGTGAAGATGACATCGATGGCATCGACGACGACGGCGTGGGTGAAGTTCGTGTTCATCGGGTCAATACTGCGCCCGGCGCGGCTCATGGGGAGCATGAAGCCCCCCGTCCAGCGCAGCACCAGTATCAACCGCCGTATGCTTCTGCTCAGCCGCGCCAGCACGCGCCGCAGCCGGTAGAAGAGCCGGTGCGCCAGCCGCCGCAACAGCCTGTCCATCAGCAGCCTGCTGCACCGCAGCCGGTTCAACAGCAGCCTGTGCAGCAGCCCGTGCAACAACAGCCTGCACAGCCGGTACAACAGCCGCAGCAGCCTGTTCATGTGCAGCCTGCGCCGCAGCCAGCCCCGGCTCCGCACGTTGAGCCTGAGCCTGTTGCAGAGCCTGAACCGGTTGTTGAAAAACCGCAGCGTAAAGAAGCGGTGATCATCATGAACGTGGCCGCACATCAGGGCAGCCATCTCAACGGTGATGTGCTGCTTAACAGTATTCAACAGGCAGGTTTCAAGTTTGGTGATATGAATATTTTCCATCGCCATCTGAGTCCTGACGGTAGCGGCCCGGCGCTGTTCAGCCTGGCCAATATGGTCAACCCTGGCACTTTTGATCCGGAAATGACCGGTGATTTCGTGACCCCGGGCGTCACTATCTTTATGCAGGTGCCGTCCTACGGTGATGAACTGCAAAACTTTAAGCTGATGCTGCAGTCCGCTCAGCATATCGCCGACGAAGTCGGTGGTGTGGTACTCGACGACCAGCGTCGCATGATGACGCCGCAGAAACTGCGCGAGTATCAGGACCGCATCCGCGAAGTGAAGGAAGCCAACGCGTAATCGTCGCGTTTACTTCAACTCCTCCTCAACCCCCGCATGTCGGGGGTTTTTTCTCATTGATGGTGTGATATGGACTCAATCGAACAACAACTCACTGAACTGCGAACCACGCTTCGCCATCATGAATATCTCTATCATGTTATGGACGCGCCGGAAGTCCCGGATGCGGAGTATGACCGCCTGATGCGCGAGCTGCGTGAATTAGAGGCGCAGCACCCGGAACTTATCACCCCTGATTCCCCCACCCAGCGCGTTGGCGCCGAGCCGCTGGGGGCATTCAGCCAGGTGCGTCATGAAGTACCGATGCTGTCGCTGGATAACGTCTTCGATGAAGAGAGCTTCCTGGCGTTTAACAAGCGCGTACAGGATCGCCTGAAAAGCAACGACTCTCTGACCTGGTGCTGCGAGCTGAAGCTGGATGGCCTGGCAGTAAGCCTTCTCTACGAAAACGGCGTACTGGTACGTGCCGCGACCCGAGGGGATGGCACCACGGGGGAAGACATTACCACCAACGTGCGAACCATTCGCGCGATCCCGCTGAAGCTGCAGGGTGACAACATTCCAGCGCGTCTGGAAGTGCGTGGCGAAGTGTTCCTCCCGCAGGCGGGCTTCGAGAAAATCAACGAGGAAGCGCGCCGCACCGGTGGGAAGGTGTTTGCAAATCCGCGTAATGCGGCGGCAGGCTCTCTGCGTCAGCTGGATCCGCGCATCACCGCGAAGCGACCGCTTACTTTCTTCTGCTACGGTGTCGGTATTCTGGAAGGCGGCGAGCTGCCGGATACGCATCTCGGCCGTCTGCTGCAGTTTAAGGCATGGGGGCTGCCGGTAAGCAACCGCGTCCAGCTTTGCGACTCACCGGAGGCGGTGCTTGCGTTCTATCACAAGGTTGAAGAGGACCGTCCGACGCTCGGTTTCGACATTGATGGTGTGGTCATTAAGGTAAACTCGCTGGCGCTGCAGGAGCAACTGGGCTTTGTGGCGCGTGCGCCGCGCTGGGCGGTGGCGTTTAAGTTCCCGGCCCAGGAGCAGATGACCTTTGTGCGCGACGTGGAGTTCCAGGTAGGACGGACGGGCGCCATCACCCCTGTCGCGCGTCTGGAGCCCGTGCAGGTTGCGGGTGTGCTGGTGAGTAACGCCACGCTGCATAATGCCGATGAGATCGAGCGCCTTGGTCTGCGTATCGGTGACAAAGTGGTGATCCGCCGCGCGGGCGATGTGATTCCGCAGGTGGTTAACGTCGTTGAGTCAGAACGTCCTGACGATACGCGCGAAGTTGTCTTCCCGACCCATTGCCCGGTGTGTGGCTCTGACGTTGAGCGTGTGGAAGGTGAAGCGGTGGCGCGCTGCACGGGCGGTTTAATCTGTGGCGCGCAGCGTAAAGAGTCACTGAAGCACTTTGTTTCCCGTCGGGCGATGGACGTCGACGGCATGGGCGACAAGATTATCGACCAGCTGGTTGAGAAAGAGTATGTCCATACCCCCGCGGATCTCTTCAAACTGACCGCGGGCAAACTGACAGGTCTTGACCGCATGGGGCCAAAGTCAGCCCAAAATGTGGTTAACGCCCTGGAAGCGGCTAAAGAGACCACTTTCGCCCGTTTCCTTTATGCGCTCGGCATTCGTGAAGTGGGTGAAGCGACGGCAGCAGGGCTGGCGGCGTATTTTGGTACGCTGGAGGCGCTGGAAAACGCGAGCATTGACGAGCTGCAGAAAGTCCCGGATGTCGGCATCGTCGTCGCTACGCATGTCTTTAACTTCTTTGCTGAAGAGAGCAACCGCGAGGTCATCGGCAAACTGCTGGCAGAGGGCATCAAATGGCCTGCGCCGGTCGTTGTCAATGCCGAAGAGATCGACAGCCCGTTCGCCGGTAAAACAGTGGTGCTGACCGGTAGCCTGAGCCAGCTATCCCGTGATGATGCAAAAGCACGTCTGGTCGCGCTGGGAGCTAAAGTGGCGGGCAGCGTGTCGAAGAAAACCGACCTGGTGATCGCCGGGGAAGCCGCCGGTTCCAAGCTGGCGAAAGCCCAGGAGCTGGGGATAGAGGTTATCGACGAAGCGGAAATGATGCGTCTGTTAGGAGAGTAAGGTGGAGAAAGAGCAGCTCGTCGAGATCGCCAATACGGAGATGCCGTTCGGTAAATATAAGGGCCGCAGGCTGATTGACCTGCCGGAGGAGTATCTGCTGTGGTTTGCCCGCAAGGATGAATTCCCGGCCGGGCGACTGGGCGAGCTGATGGCTATCACGTTACTGATCAAAACGGAGGGGCTGACCCAGCTGGTCCAGCCCCTGAAACGTCCTTAAGCCTTCGCGGCGCGGGTCTCTTCCTACGCCAGTTTTTCCGTCTGGCGCTTATAGCGACGCGCCAGCACCGCGCAGACCATCAGCTGGATCTGATGGAAAATCATCAGCGGTAGCACCATCATCCCAATCACCGAGGTCGGGAACAGAATGTTGGCCATCGGGATACCGTTTGCCAGGCTCTTCTTCGAACCGCAGAAGACAATGGTGATCTCATCCGCTTTGTTGAATCCGCACTTGCGTGCCACAAAGACGTTCACGGCAATCACAATCGCCAGCAGGATGAGGCTGACCACCACGATAAACAGCAGCGAGCCTGCGCCCACCTTGTGCCAGATTCCGTTCACGACCGCTTCACTGAAGGCGGAATAGACCACCAGCAGAATCGACGACTGGTCGGTTTTTGAAATCCATTTCTTGTGCTTTGCCACAAAGGCGCCGGTCCACGGTCGGGAGAGATGGCCCAGAACAAATGGCAGCAGCAGTTGCAGACAGATTTTGCCCACCTGCTCAAGGTTACCTTCCGCGCCGTGCATGTTCATCAGCAGGCCGACCAGCAGCGGGGAGACGAAAATCCCCAGCAGACTGGATGCCGATGCCGAGCAGACGGCGGCCGCTACGTTCCCTCCCGCCAGAGAGGTAAACGCAATGGCGGACTGCACGGTGGCCGGCAAAATACACAGATACAGGAAACCGGTGTAGAGCGCAGGGTCGACATTAACCGGCGCCCACCAGGCAAACAGCACGCCGAGGATCGGGAAAAGAATAAAGGTGCTGCACATCACCCACAGATGCAGTCGCCAGTGGCTACCGCCGGCGATAATGGCTTCGCGGGAGAGTTTCGCTCCGTGCATAAAGAACAGCAGGGCGATGGCGGCCGTGGTTAGCCCTTCAAAGAACGGGACGAATCCCCCGCGAGCGGGAAAGAAAGAGGCCAGTAAAACGGTAACGACCAGGGTAAGCGTAAACGGATCAACAATACGAAATAGTTTCATAATGACTCCTGAAAACAGATGTCGCTATTGTGCTTTTTTCCATTTGAGAAATAAAATTGATTTATTGCATCCATTCATGAACAAAACAGATGAATTACTCGTTACGCCAGCTTCGTATTTTCGTTACCGTCGCGCAGGCCCGCAGCTTTAGTCGGGCAGGGGAGATGATTGGCCTCAGCCAGTCGGCGGTCAGCCACAGTGTGAAAGAGCTGGAGAATCAGACCGGCGTGAGGCTGCTTGACCGTACCACGCGCGAGGTTGTCCTGACCGAAGCGGGGCAACAGCTGGCTTTGCGCCTCGAACGGCTGCTGGATGAACTGAACAGCACGCTCAGAGACGTCGGGAGACTGGGGCAGCAGCTTTCGGGAACGGTGCGGGTCGCAGCCAGCCAGACAATTTCTGCACACCTTATCCCGCAATGTATCGCAGAGGGCAACCAGCGTTATCCGGATATCGATTTTGTGTTGCATGACAGGCCGCAGCAGTGGGTGCTGGAAAGCATCCGCCAGGGAGATGTGGATTTCGGTATTGTTATCGATCCCGGTCAGGTGAGCGATCTGACGTGTGAGAGCGTGCTTTCAGAGCCTTTTTTACTGCTCTGTCGGGACGACGATCCGCTGGCAATCTTGCCGGAGGTCAGCTGGCAGCGCCTGCAGGGCGCGAACCTGGTATTACAGGACTATGCCTCGGGCAGCCGTCCGTTGATTGACTCCGCGCTGGTGAATCAGGGCGTAACGGCAACCATCGTACAGGAAATTGGTCACCCGGCGACGCTGTTTCCGATGGTGGAAGCCGGAATCGGGATCAGCGTGTTACCCGCCCTGGCGCTTCCCCTGCCGCAGGGAAGCCGGCTGGCCGTGAAGCGACTCACGCCCGTTGTGGAGAGAAAGCTGATGCTGGTCCGGCGAAAAAATCGTTCCCTCTCGGGGGCCGCCCAGGCCATCTGGGAAGTGGTGCGTATCCAGGCACAGCGATTAACCGAGGCCCGCATACGCGACCCACTGTTTAACGCATCAGAAGATTAGATGTAGATATCGATCTGATGCGTATCTGACGGGCTGTTAACACCTTCCACTTTGCCGAGCTTTTGATCCTGCTTCTTCTGCGCCTCTTCCGCCTGCTGGCGCTGCAGCGCGGCGAGCTGCGCCTGCAGCACTTTGATCTGGGTCTGAATCAGTTCCTGCTGCTTTTTCTTCTCATCCGTGCTGCCGGGGCTGTTCGCCAGCTCTTTTAACTGCTGAGTCAGCTTTTTGATCTTATCGAGAATGCGGCTGATTTGCGCGGCGATATCGTTACTGCTGGAAGTACCGCTCCCGCCGCTGGTCTGAATAGGTTGGGTTGAAGCCTGAATGGTCGTCATACTTTTTCCTCGCGTTATAAAACAGAGGTATCGGCACCGACGGGATTAGCTTGAGGAAAATGCGGTAGGTTCACATTTTTTATATCGCAGATAGCAAAAAAGCGCCTTTAGGGCGCTTTTTTACATTGGTGGGTCGTGCAGGATGACTCGGCTTCGCCTCGCCCTTCGGGCCGTCGCCGAAAACGGCTCCGGTGCCTCACTACGTTCGGCTCGAACCTGCAACAGGTTCGAATCATATATATCGCAGATAGCAAAAAAGCGCCTTTAGGGCGCTTTTTTACATTGGTGGGTC